>Ga0208278_1001311_pt1 | contig 11833 bp, 15 predicted proteins | sample ETN01SmetaG_FD_185794 | JGI IMG/M metagenome (GOLD analysis project Ga0208278, IMG submission 185794) | Marine microbial and viral communities from oxygen minimum zone, Eastern Pacific Ocean - ETNP2014F12-01SV259 (SPAdes) (version 2) | ecosystem: Environmental > Aquatic > Marine > Oceanic ...
TATTGGTTTTAGTGATAAAACAGGAACAGTAGATTTAACTCCCCATAAGAAAGGATTAGACGGAACTTCCCCTGTAAATAAAAAGAAACTGAAAAAGAAGTTTAAAGACTTTGTTACAGGTAGACAAGTAGGAGCAATGGTACCATGAGAACAATAAAAGAATTAAGAGAAAGAGTAAAGGCTTCACCAGAAACAAAAGGTAAGTTGATGAAACCCCTTGATAAGAAGACTGCTGGTGGAATGAAACTCAAAGTTAAAAACATAATATCCGACCTTGATGCAATGGCATGGAAATTAGAAAATCAAGTAGATATGCCCGATACAAAAAAGAATTTTATTGTTTCGACAATTGATATGGTAATGAAAGATGTTAAAAATTTGGAAAAAACACTTAAGAAGAATCTTAAGCCTTAGTCTATTTTTACTACTAAATACAAGTATGGCAACATACTTAACACTCCCCACTAAGAACAATACCTCGACATTAACGGGAACGGATAACTACGGTTCTTGGACTTATCAAGCAATCGAATTGGTATATGACGATATTCTTAGGTATGACAAAGGTACTGTCACCGGTGGAACTCCAATAACCCCCTCTAATTTTAACTATAACACCTTTCATTCTAATATGTTATGGTGGATTGATGCATTAATAGGAATAGAAAGTACTTACAAAAAAACTGCAAAAAATTCTGAAACGTCTGCGTATGGTCTTACTCAATTCATAGAAGCTGCAATTCCCACCGCAATAAACAGATATACTGGTGCAATAGATAGATGGAATGAAAGATACGCCGCAAGGAATTGGGTACCACATACGGGTGATAGGAAAATAGAATATCCGAAATGGGTTACTAAATGGAAAACGGGGGATTCACATATCGCATATCTTGATTCATTGACATATGACCAAGTATCTGCACTAACAATTCTTCACGCACACTCTTCTGCTACTAATGATTTCAATTGGGTTAAGTTACAAGACCTCGATTTAGATGCGGCTAAGAGTATATATTCGACGGGACACCACACAAAACCAGACCAAGCAACTCTCGCTAGAATGGATATATACTTTATTCAGAAAAAAGATACCGCAACATCTCTGTTTTCGGTGATGAAGAAACCCTAAAACTTATAAATAAGTATGTAAAAACAAGGAAAATATTATGGCAACAGTTACAACAAGAACACAATTAGGGGAACACGCATTTAGGGCGTTAGGAGCTCCTGTTATTGAAATAAATGTAGATGATGACCAATTAGAAGATAGAATAGATGATGCAATACAATTTTACCAAGAGTATCATTCGGATGCTATCCAACGTGTATATTACAAACATCAATTACTGGCTGCTGATGTAACGAACAGTTATATCGAACTCCCAAATACTATCACGAGTATAGTTAGACTTTTAGATATGGGTCAGGGTGGTTCGGTAGAATCGTTATTTAATGTAAATTATCACATGAGATTACAGGATATGTGGAGCATGAGTGCTGCTGGTAGTAAGAATTTACAATTATATACCCAAAGAATGAGTCATCTTGCACTATTAGATGATAGATTAAATTCAACAGAATTACTTAGATACAATCGTCATACAAATAAACTTTGGATTGATGAGGGATTTCAAGGTTTAACTGGAGGCGTTTGTTCCGATACCCAATATACGAGCAAAACAACTTGTGAAACCGCAAGTGAAACATGGACGGAAGGAAGTTATATTATAATAGAGGCATATCAAATTGTTGACCCAACGGCAACTGCTGCAGTTTATAATGATATGTTTCTTAAAAGATATGTTACATCATTAGTTAAACGTCAATGGGGGCAAAACCTAATTAAATTTGAGGGTATGCAACTTCCTGGCGGTGTAACTATGAATGGACAATTAATCTACGACCAAGCTCAAGAGGAGATATTAAAGATAGAAGAAGAGATGCAATTGAATTACCAATTGCCTGATGACTTCTTAATGGGGTAAATAATGGCAACTAATGTATATTTCAATGGTGCTGATAAATCAGAACAGAACCTATACGAAGACTTAATTATAGAGAGTATCTCTATATACGGTCAAGACGTATATTATGTTCCTAGAGTGAGTGTAAGTAAGGATGATATTCTAAACGAAGATTATTCTAAATTCACGGACGGATACGTAGTTGAAATGTATATTGAAAATGTTGATGCATTTGAGGGAGAGGGCGACCTCTTATCCAAATTCGGTGTAGAAATCAGAGACCAAGCAACTTTCGTCGTTGCAAAACGTAGGTGGGAAAGACAAGTAGGTACTTATGCAGGTGGTATGAATAATATTGCCGCTCATGGTGGTATCAGACCTATGGAAGGTGATTTGTTATTCCTACCAATGACACAATCCTTATTCGAAATCAAGTTTGTTGAACACGAACAACCATTCTACCAATTACAAAATCTACCTGTATATAAATTACAGGCAGAACTATTCGAATACTCAGACGAAATACTCGATACTGGAATTGACGGTATAGACAGTATCGAACGTACCCACGCTACTTTATACAATTATATTTTACAAGGTGGTTCTGGTACTTTTGAAATAGGGGAAACTGTAACACAATGGACAGGAGAGAATGATGCTGGTGGTGAACCAATCAATATAGAAGCTGAAATTGCAAGTTGGGAACCACTTTCATCTACGGCGGGTATACTTGCGGTTATAGCACATGTTACTTCCGAGGGTAAATTCAGACAATTCTATGTATCTTCTGACTCCAATAAACGAATCGTTGGGACAGAATCTGGTGCAGTTTACGATTGTTATACGGTGGTTGCAACTGGTTCTCATACATATAATGAAGATGATTCAGCACAAAACATATTCTTCGAAACCGATGCAGATTTAATTATTGACTTTACAGAGGAGAACCCTTTCGGGATGCCGTAATATATGTTCGAAACACACTTTTACAATTCAAGCACACGCAGAGCCGTATCGGTATTCGGTTCTCTATTCAATGACTTATCGGTTGTTAAAACTGATAGTGCAGGGAAGGTCTTAAATAAAATTCAAGTACCCCTTTCATATTCACCTCGTCAAAAGATTCTTGCACGTGTTAATAACATTACCGACCCTAAGATGGCGATTAAGTTACCTCGTATGGCATTTGAAATAACTGATATGACATACGACCCCCAAGCAAAAATTAACAAGATGAAGAAATTCACTAAGGTTGACGTTACTAATACACTTGTACTTAAAACACTTAATGCGCCCGCAGTATATAAGGTAGGATTTGAATTAAATATAATGTCGAAAGCACAAGACGACGCATTACAAATTCTTGAACAAATTCTTCCTCTTTTTCAACCTGAGTATACGGTAACGATAACCGATATACCGGATATGTCTATTAAATCGGATATTCCTATTGTACTTTCAGGTGTGTCACTCAATGATGATTATGAGGGGGATTTCCTCACTAATAGAACCATTATATATACATTGACCTTTGAAATGAGAATTAAATATTATCAAGGTATCGGAAGTTCTGAGAAGATTCTTTATACTGATGTGTATTATAAGGATAGTGATTCAGAACAGAATATAGAGAAACAATCTATTACCGATTCTTCATCGGTGCCATATACAGAAACTATTGACTTTTTTAATGAACCCTAATGTACAATTATAAATCAAAAATGCTTAGAGTTGTTGATGGTGATACAGTTGATGTGGAAATGGATTTAGGTTTTGGTGTATTTATGAAAACTCGGGTTCGTTTAATGGGTATCGACACTCCAGAATCACGTACAAGAAATCTCGCAGAGAAGTCTTGGGGATTGGCTGCGAAGAAAAGGTTGCAGAGTTTATTAGAGGATAAGGAGTTCGTATTACAAACTAAACTTCAGAAGAAAGGAAAGTTTGGTAGGGTATTAGGTACTCTTAAAACAATTAAAGATGAGATTGATATAAATCAATTATTGGTTTTGGAAGGTCTTGCAATACCATATGAAGGTGGTAATAAGGAAGATGCAAGAAAAAAACATGGAGTTTTAGAATTATGGAACACTCACAGGACGTAGATAAGGATTACGAACACATACGTAAACAACTTTACGATTTATCATTACAAGGTGGGGAAGCAATCGAACTAATGCTTGAAGTTGCTCGAGAGAGTGAACACCCAAGAGCCTTCGAAGTACTCGGACAACTCATTAAAAACAATGCTGAAATAGCAGAGAAACTAATGAAACTTCAGAAGAACAAGAAAGAAGTTACAAATCTTAATACCATACCGGGATTGGAACATCAAACGAATAACGTGTTTATAGGTTCTACAGCTGAACTCCAAAAGATGTTACGTGATGAAGTAGTAGTTAAAGAAATTCCAGACGATGATGATAGTGAAGAGTTCATGGAAACTGTATACAGGACAGAAATCGGTGATGATTTAGAAACAATAGATAATGGTGTAGCGATAGGTGAAACCACAGCATGGCCAGAAGATGATGAAAGAATTAATATTATTGGACAGAATGGTAATGACGGGTTACATTACGAGAAATAGATGATTTAATTATGGGTGATAAACAAGAGAACAGATATCTCGGGAATCCCCGAGTACGTGGTGCTGACGTTGAACATGCATGGACAAAAGACGAACTTCTCGAATATCAAAAATGTCTTAAAGACCCAGTATATTTTGCAGAGAACTACTGCAAAGTCATTCATTTGGATAGGGGGTTAATACCCTTCAAATTATATCCATATCAAAAAAAGATGTTCGAACATTTCCAGGCAAATAGATTTTCTATTATTCTTGCGTGTCGCCAATCCGGGAAATCGATATGTACCGTTGCATATCTTCTTTGGTATATACTATTTAAAGGAGAGCAGGTCGTCGGTATCCTTGCGAATAAAGCTGCAACTTCCCGTGAGATGTTAGGACGAGTTACTCTAATGTTAGAGAACATTCCCTTTTTCCTACAACCCGGCTGTAAGGCACTCAACAAAGGTTCTATAGAGTTCTCTAATAACTCAAGGATAATTGCTTCATCTACTACTGCAAGTTCTATTCGTGGTATGTCAATGAACCTTGTATATCTTGATGAGTTTGCGTTTGTCGATAGAGATGTGGAATTCTATACATCTACCTATCCAGTAATCTCGTCTGGTGAATCAACTAAGGTCATCATAACTTCCACACGTAATGGTGTCAATAATATGTTTAACACCATATACGAAGGTGCACTACAAAAGACAAACGAATTTATACCATTTAGAGTTGATTGGTGGGATGTTCCCGGCAGAGATGAGGAGTGGAAACGACAAACCGTTGCAAATACTTCGGAAATTCAATTCAATCAGGAATTCGGTAACGAGATTATCGGGGCAGGTAATACTTTAATTAACGCAGAAGCCCTTATGAAGTTAAAGGGGGAAGAACCTATTTCATATCAAAATAATGTTAGGGTGTATGAAGAACCTATCGAAAACCATAAGTATCTGATGTTTGTTGATGTATCTAAAGGTCGTGGTATGGATTACTCTACCTTTAATGTTATAGATGTAACGGAAGAAGTGTTTAAACAAGTTGCTGTATTCCGAAATAACACCACTTCCCCTTTGATATTTCCAGACATTATATACAAGTGGGCGGAATACTACAATCAATGTTATGTTGTAATCGAGAACAATGACCAAGGTGCAGTTGTATGTAATGGACTTCATTACGATTTAGAATATGAGAATGTTTATGCGGAGTCTTTGATTAAGGCATCTGCAATTGGAGTCGCAATGACAAAGAAGGTTAAGAGAATAGGGTGTTCCAATATAAAAGACATTGTAGAAAGGGGAAAACTTAATATATTAGATTTAGAAACTATCATAGAAATGTCCAGTTTCGTTCAAAAGGGTGCATCATATCAAGCAGACCATCACGGGAATGACGATTTAATGATGAATTTAGTGTTGTTTGGATGGTTTACTACAACCCCATTCTTTGAAGATGCAACTAATGTCAATATGAAAGATTTCTTATATAAAGAGAAACTCAAACAAATTGAAGATGATATGATGCCCGTTGGGGTATTTAATGGGGGTCAAGAGGAGAAAAATCCCCTTGGGCCTGGTTGGAAAGTGTGGAAAGGTTGATTTTTATAAATAATGGTAGTGAATAAAATCGTATTATGTAAATTTCTTATAATTATTAGGAGTAATAAACATGGCATTTCTAGTCTCGCCTGGTGTACAGGTAAAAGAAGTGGATTTGACCAATGTTGTACCGGCAGTTTCATCTAGTACAGGTGGTATTGCAGGTTCGTTTCAATGGGGGCCAGTAGATGAAGTAACTACTATTGGTTCAGAGAAACAATTGGTCGAACTATTTGGACAGCCAGATGACAACACGTATCAAAGTGTTTTATCTGCTGCTCAATTTTTAAGTTACGGCAACACATTACGTGTTGTACGTGGCGTAGGCGCATCGGCTCTGAACGCAACTTCAGGAGGTGCAGGCCTATTAGTTAAAAATGATACACATGCTCTTAGTGTTTCTGGTCAGGATGTGGTTGCAAGATACCCTGGCACAACAGGAAACAATATTGGAGTATCGATTTGTCCAGCTGATGCCACCGCATGGGCGGCTTGGGATTGGGCAAGTCATTTTTCCGCTACTCCGGGAACATCTTCGGGTGCTACTGCAGTAGGTGGAAGTAACGACGAATTACACGTAGTAGTGTATGACGCAACTGGTGGTATCACCGGAACTCAGAACGAAATTTTAGAAACTTACGAGTTTCTATCTCAAGGTTCTGATGCGAAAGATTCGTCTGGTAAAAGTAATTATGCAAAAAATGTTATCAATAATGATTCAGCATGGATTCGAATCATAGATGGACTTACTGGTCTATCTAACTTCGGTTCTGCTCTAGCATCACAAACTTTCGAAGTAACTGTTGAAGGTTCTACTGATGGAGATTATCTAGCATTACTAGATGACGGAATTGATGACAATGCTTTGACTGCTGGTGTAACTACAGCAGCTTATGATTATCTCGCTGATGCAGAAACAATTGATGTTTCTCTATTGATGATGGGTAAAGTGAATTGGAGTACTACTGACTCAACAACAGTATGTAATAAGTTAATTGCAATGGCCATAGCTCGTAAAGACTGTGTTGCTTTTGTATCACCTTATTTCTCTGCCGATACGGCTGCTGAAGTTAAGACATGGGCTGGTTCAATAACACACTCATCTTATGCATTTGCAGATTCTTCTGCATTATATGTGTATGATAAGTATAATGATGTATATCGTTGGTTAGGTGCGTCTGGTTCTATGGCAGGACTAAGTGCTGGTACTGATTTAAGTGCTGATGCATGGTTCTCACCTGCTGGATTTACACGTGGTAATGTTAGAAACGTTACTAAGTTAGCATACAATCCAAATCAAGCTGATAGAGATGATTTATACAAAGTTGGTATTAACCCGATTGTAACATTCCCGGGTCAAGGTACAGTTTTATATGGTGACAAGACATTACAAACTAAACCAAGTGCGTTTGATAGAATCAATGTTCGTAGATTGTTCATTGTTCTAGAGAAAGCAATATCTACTGCATCTAAGGCATCATTATTTGAGTTTAACGATGAGTTTACAAGAGCTCAATTCCGCAATATGGTTGAACCATTCTTGCGTGATGTTAAGGGTCGTCGTGGTATTACAGACTTTAGAGTAGTTTGTGATTCTACTAACAATACTGGTAACATTATTGATACCAATAAGTTTGTTGCTGACATTTATGTTAAGCCGGCACGCTCTATTAACTTCATCACACTTAACTTTATCGCCACTCGAACTGGTGTAGAGTTTAGTGAAATTGCAGGGGGTAATTAATCATGCCAAATTTATCAATAGATGATTTCAAAGGTCAGTTAATTGGTGGCGGTGCAAGAGGTAATTTATTTGCCGTTTCCTTGACATATCCAAATGGTTTGGATATTGCTTTGGATTTGGACGCTGCATCTTTTATGGTAAAGGGTGCTCAATTGCCTGGTTCTACTATCGCACCTGTGATGGTTCCGTTTAGGGGTCGTCAATTACAGGTTGCTGGTGATAGAACTTTTGAACCTTGGACAATTACTGTTATTAATGATACTAATTTCGCAGTCCGTAATGCTATGGAAGTGTGGATGGGTAGAATTAATAATCACTTAAATAACACGGGGTTGGTAACTCCATCTTCATATATGGCGGATTTGTGGGTTAAACAACTCGACAAAGATGGTACGCCAGTTAAGACGTATAAGATGACAGGCTGTTGGCCTTCAACTTTAGCGCCGATTGAAGTTGCATACGACCAAGAAGGAACAATTGAAGAATTCACAGTTGAATTCCAGATTACCTATTGGTCAGCCTTCGAAGGTGATGAGGGTGATTCTTTAACTAGATAACTACGTAAAAATCATAGGGTACTCGAAAGAGTACCCTTAATTTAGTGTATAAATACAAGTACATTAACTTAAGGGTGTAACAACACATAAAATACTATGGCAGAAAACGAAAGAAGTTTATTCGGTTTCACGATTAAACGCAAAAAAACAGCCGAGGATAAAGTCGCAAAGACGTTCAGTCGAGACGAAGAAGACGGCTCATATCAGATATCCCCGACGGGCGGTTATTTTGGACAATACTTAGATATAAACGGTGATGAGTTTAAATCTGATGTTGACTTAATATTAAAGTACCGCAATATCACAACATATCCCGAAGTAGATGCAGCGATTGAAGATATCGTTAATGAGTCTATTACTAAACCCGAAGATGGTACAGTTGTTACTTTAAACACCGATAATCTAGACCAAGCGGATAATGTTAAAAAACTAATTACAGAGGAATTTGAGAATATACTTAAAATCCTCGACTTCAACAACAAAGGTTACGATTTATTCAGACGTTGGTATGTAGATGGTAGATTATTCTATCATGTTATTATCGGTAACAAAGCCGAAGCAGGTATTAAAGAACTGAAACCAATTGACCCTACTAAAATACGGAAGATGAAAGAAGTTGAAAAGGTTAAACAACCCGGCACAGCAGTAGAGTTAATTAAGACGGTGGGGGAATACTACCTTTATACTGATGATGAACACGGAGGTGTCTCAAACGAACAAGGTTTAAAGATATCCCCAGACGCAATCATACAAGTTAACTCAGGATTACTTAACGAGAAAAGAGATAAGGTAATTGGGTATCTACATAAGGCACTCAAACCAATGAACCAACTATCTATGATGGAAGATTCAATGGTCATTTATCGTATATCAAGAGCTCCTGAAAGACGTATATTCTATATTGATGTGGGTAACTTACCGAAAGGAAAGGCAGAAGAATACCTTAACAATACAATGAACAAGTATCGTAACAAGATTGTATACGACCCAACAACAGGTGATTTAAAAGACCAAAGAGACCATAAGAGTATTATGGAAGATTTTTGGTTGCCTCGTAGGGAAGGTGGTAGAGGTACAGAGATATCAACACTCCCTGGCGGACAAAACCTTGGGGAAGTGGAAGATGTAGAGTACTTCCAAAAGAAATTATACAGGTCTTTGAACGTACCACTATCCAGATTAGAACAGGATTCCACATTTAATATTGGTAGAACATCAGAGATTACTAGAGATGAACTTAAATTCCAGAAGTTTGTCGATAGAATTAGAATTAAATTCAATGGTTTATTCTTACAGGCACTTGAAAGACAACTTATCCTTAAAAAGATTATTGTTCCGTCTGATTGGGCTGAGATTAAATCACAGATTTTTATTGACTTCTCAAAGGATAATCATTATGCCGAACTTAAAGATACAGAGGTTTTAACTGCACGTCTTGAAGTTCTTTCAATAATGGATGAGTATGTTGGTACATATTATTCAAGAGAATGGGTTAGAAAGAACATTTTACGACAAAATGATGACTTAATAAAGGAAATCGCAAAGCAAAATGAGGAAGAACCAGCTGAAGATGAAGACGAGGATATGTAAAAACCTTATCTGAAATCGAAAATTTTATAAATATATAATACGGAGACACTATGAGTATTGACGAACTAATTAGTAATGTGAAAAAGGGGGACGCACAATCGTCCAATAATTCGTTTAATTCTATCATGGCAGATAAGATAAATTCTGCGTTGGATAGTAAAAAACAAGATGTTGCACAAAAACTATATGGAGAGGAAGTTCCTATAGAAGAACCTGCGACGGAAGAACCGACAGCAGAGGAAACGCCAAATAGTGAAGACATTTAAAGATTCGTTTAACTTAATAGTCGAAAAGAAAATGAAATTGCCTTCTGGTGAGAAGGTGGTTAAAGAACTATCTCGTTTGGGTAAAAAGAAAAACGTTGATGCGGTGATATCGAAAAAGGGTTCTTCATTCAACTTATATGTTGATGGCCAGATGCTCGATACTTTTAAATCCGAGAAAGATGCTGAAAAGGGTTTAAAAGAATTTATTAAGGTAATGGGTGTATGATAAAGATATCAGAAATCAGAAAACTTGATGAAAAATGGAATGAAACCATTTCAATTAAAGGTTTAGCAGAATTTCGTATAATGTATAAGACCATGAAAAAATCTGGAATTGATAAAAGATTTATTAAGTCAATGGAAAAATTATATGATGATATAGTAATTGGTGGTATGTATACTTCCCGTGGTGCTGAAGAAAAGGGAATTGTAAAGATTGATGGTAAAACCAAATATAAAAACGCAAACTGGTAGAAATAGGAGATAACATGAAGTTAATCGCAGAATATACAGATTCGAACCTTGGTTATTCAATACAAGAAGATAAAAAGACAGGTAAGAAGAATGTCTTTATCGAAGGAGTATTCATGTCTGCAGAGTCAAAGAACAGAAATGGTAGGATTTATACCAAAGAAGTTCTTGAAAAGGCAGTAAAAAAATACATTGAAGACCAAGTAATTACAGGTCGTGCTGTAGGTGAGTTAAATCACCCAGACGGCCCATCTATTAATTTAGATAAAGTTTCTCACAGAATTACTGAACTTAATTGGGAAGGTAATGATGTGAAAGGAAAGGCACTGGTGTTAGACACTCCAATGGGTCAGGTTGTAAAAGGTCTGGTCGAAGGTGGTGTTCAACTTGGTGTCTCTAGTCGTGGTATGGGAAGTCTAGAAATGAAAAATGGTGCAAACTATGTTAAGGATGATTTTATGCTTAACACAGTTGATATCGTTCAAGACCCATCAGCTCAAAACTGTTTTGTTAACGGTATTTTTGAGGGAACTGAATGGAAAAGGGACGAGGAAGGTCATTATATTCCTTTCAAGGCTGTTGAAGAAGGTGAGACTGAAATGAAGGAGCCAGAAGTGGTTGAAGAACCTATTGTCGAAGAAATTATCGATAATAGTCCGTCTGAAATCGCAGGGTTTGAGCATTTCCTCTCTAAACTATAACTCTCTAGGAGTAAAATATGTCTGAGAAAATTAAAGACGAAGTTGCTGAAGAGTCTGTAGTTGAGGAAACTGTTGAAGAGGTAGTTGAAGAAACTACAAATGAAACGGAAGCACCTTTAACTAAGGCTCGTACGTTATCAGCAATTTATGCTTCTTTACAAGAACAAAGTAAAGAAGAGCTTGCCGAGTTATTGGAGGCGTCTAAGAAAAAGGCAGAGGCTAAGGCTAAAACCGAAGACGACGAAGATGATGAGGAAGATGATGACGAAGATGAGGGTGATGTAGAAGAAGGCAATGAACCAAAGACCAAACCTTTGAAGAAAAAGAAGGTTAAAGCGGACGACGGTTCAGAAGGCGACGT
>Ga0208278_1001312_pt1 | contig 11831 bp, 9 predicted proteins | sample ETN01SmetaG_FD_185794 | JGI IMG/M metagenome (GOLD analysis project Ga0208278, IMG submission 185794) | Marine microbial and viral communities from oxygen minimum zone, Eastern Pacific Ocean - ETNP2014F12-01SV259 (SPAdes) (version 2) | ecosystem: Environmental > Aquatic > Marine > Oceanic ...
AAAGGCGACCGCTATATTATCAACGGTACAAAACACTGGATTACAGGGGGTGGGATTTCCAAGTTTCATCTGATTTTTGCGCGTGTTTTCGAGAATGACGAACCGCGGGGAATTGCTGGGTTTATTGCTTTGCGAGGCACAAAAGGATTAATAATCGGAACACGTGAACCGGCAATGGGTTTACGTGGAATTCCGGAAACTCAGATTATTTTTGAAGATTTGGAAGTTCCGCAGGAAATGGTACTGATTCCGCCTGAAGGTTTAGGGCACGGATTCGCCGGATTGATGAATGCTTATAACGGACAGCGTGTTGGTGCCGGAACAGTGGCGCTTGGAATTGCCACCGGGGCTTATGAATTAGCCCTGGAATATTCGCAACAACGTGAACAGTTCGGTCGTCCGATTTGTGAATTTCAGGGTTTGCAGTGGATGCTGGTGGACATGCACACTCAACTTGAAGCTGCACGGTTGCTTCTGCAAAAAGCCGCATCCGCCGGAACGTCCGGTGCGAGAAATTCTGGACACGGTTTCCCGGACATGCTGGAAGCGGCGCAGGCCAAAATATTTGCTTCAGAAACTGCAATCAAGGTCACGAATGACGCATTGCAAATTTTCGGCTCCGCAGGATATTCGCGGAATTTGCCCTTGGAGCGGATGTCGCGTGACGCACGCATGTTTACGATTGGCGGAGGAACAGCGCAAATTTTACGTACGGTTGTCGCTTCCGCTCTGCTCGACCGGAAACTTCCGCAAACACGTGACGGACATTTCAAACTGTCGCAAAAGGAGAACAAATAATGGCGAATGCGTCTGAAATTATCGGCAGTCGTCTGTATCACGCCGGATGCCGCAGAGCATTTGGAATTCCGGGCGGTGAAGTTTTAGTCTTGATGGACGGTCTGAAAAAATCCGGAATTGAGTTTCTACTCACGAAACATGAAAACAATGCCGGGTTCATGGCGGAAGGCGGATTTCACGCAAACGGAGCTCCGGGAATTTTAGTGGCTACGCTTGGTCCAGGAGTAGCAAATGCAGTGAATGTTGTGGCGAATGCTTTTCAGGATCGAGTACCTTTGATTTTCCTCACGGGATGCGTTGATGCAGACGAAGCACTGACCTACACGCATCAGGTTTTTGATCACAGTGAATTGCTCAAATCCGTCACTAAAGCCAGTATAAAAGTTGTAGACGGCGCGGTTGATGTGGCGATTGACAAAGCGCTTGCCATTGCGCTGGATGGACAACCCGGCCCTGTGCATGTCGATGTTCCGATCAGTGTTGCCGCAAAAGAACAACCAGCGCAGGACTTTCCAGCGGAACGGGAAATTATTGTCCGCAATATGCCTTCTCCATCCGCACCTGCAGAGGGAGCAGCTTTGGAAAGCGCAAGAAACTGGTTGCGGGAGGCAAAACAGCCTTTGATGATTGCCGGAGTAGATGTACTGAATCAACACGCAGAAAAAGCTGTCGCGGAATTTGCGCGGGATTTTAGGATTCCTTTGATCACGACCTACAAAGCTAAAGGAGTTCTTCCGGAAGATGATCCGCTGGCGCTTGGAGGAGCAGGACTTTCTCCACTGGCTGACAAGCAATTGCTTCCGTTGTTGAGGGAAAGTGATTTGATCATCCTCGCAGGCTATGATCCGATTGAGATGCGGGTGGGCTGGCGTAATCCATGGGATGAAGGTGCGAGAGTGCTTGAGTTTTGCGCTGTACCGAACACGCACTATATGCACCGTGCAAGCTTAAGTTTCATCGGAGATATTGCTGAAGGCTTGAAGACTTTGCGTAAAAATATTTCTCCGCAGCCGGTCTGGAATAACAAAGAACCTCAAAAAGTTAGGAGCGAACTTAAAACAATATTTTCCGCAACCGGAACGTCCGGATTAAACGAAGAATGGGGTCCGGCGGCAGTGATTGATGTTATGCGAAAAGCTTTACCGCGCAATGGAGTTGCAACAGCGGACAGCGGAGCGCACAGAATTTTACTGAGCCAAATGTGGGAATGTTATGAAGCCCGTGGTTTGCTGCAGTCTACCGCGCTCTGTACGATGGGGTGCGCGGTGCCGCTGGCAATGGGATTTCGCCTGGCTAAACCTGAACGTCCGACTGTTGCCTTTGTCGGTGACGCGGGAATGGAAATGGTTTTAGGAGAATTAGCAACTCTCAGAGATTTGAAATTGCCAGTGGTTATTATTGTTTTTGTAGACGAATCCCTGGCACTGATTGAACTGAAACAGCGTAGTTCAGGATTGCCTAATCTCGGAGTTGATTTTGGCGCAACTGATTTTCCGGCAGTAGCGAAGGCTTTGGGCGGAATAGGACGTTGGGTTTCCAATCCTGATGAACTGCGTGAAGGTCTTGAAGGTGCTTTTGAACGTCAAACATTTACGTTACTGGCTTGTAAAATTGGCGAAAAGGTTTACGATGAACGCTTTTAATTGGGGCCGCGAACTTAACTGAATCTGCTTAACAAGGTGTACTGTTTTCTGTGGATTTGGACGGTACTTTGTCAGTTATGCTGATTGTTTGAATCCGTTGCAAATCTCAAAGTCTGTGCCGCTCCCTCCCGTCTTTTTAAAAATCCGTTGTAGATTCTAATTTGATGTCATCTTCACAAACTAACAAAAAAGTCATTTATTTTTCCGGAATCTGCGGGACAGCTATGGCTTCTCTCGCAGTGTTATTGAAACTGCGCGGTCATTGTGTTAATGGCTCTGACGAAAATGTTTATCCGCCGATGAGTGATTTTCTGGTACAAAATCAGATAGACGTGCAAAGCGGTTTTGCTGCAGATAATTTAACTCCAGTTCCGGATTTGGTTGTTATCGGAAATGCTCTCTCACGGGGAAATCCGGAAGTAGAAGCGGTTCTGGAGCGTAAACTGCCTTATATCTCAATGGCGGAATTACTGAAAGAATACTTCATCCGTGGTAAAACTTCCCTCGTTGTAACCGGTACACATGGAAAAACGACGACGTCTTCTCTACTTGCCTGGGTTTTTGAGTCTGCAGGGAAAAAACCTGGTTTTATGATTGGAGGAATTGTGGAAAATTTTGGTTCAAGTTGCCATGATGGAACCGGCGGGTTTTTTATCACTGAAGGAGATGAGTACGATACAGCATTTTTTGACAAACGTTCAAAATTTTTCCATTACCTTCCAGATCAACTGATCCTCAATAATCTGGAATTTGATCACGCGGATATTTTTGATTCACTTGAAGACATTAAAAAATCTTTCAGACAGATGCTGCGTCTAATTCCGCAAAACGGAGTGATTGCCGCCAATGGCGACGACGATAATGTGCAGGATGTGCTCAAGTCTGCATATTCTCCTGTGATTAATTTCGGTTTGGGAGAAGCATGTGATGTGAGAGCAGTAAAGATTGAAGCCAGTGAATCCGGCACAAATTTTGTGGTGCATAATAAAACACAGAAAAATTATCCCAATTCACAAAAATTTACACTAAAACTCTCAGGAACATATAATGTGCTGAATGCGTTGGGTGTGATTGCCCTCGCACGGCACAACGGTGTTTCCGACATAAAAATTCAGGCGGCTTTTGATTCATTCAAAAGTGTTCGCAGACGGCAGGAATTACGGGGAGAAGTCAACGGAATTGCAGTTTATGATGACTTTGCTCACCATCCTACAGCAATTCGTGAAACTATCGCAGCAATCAGACAAAAACATCCGGGACGGCGGCTGATTGCGGTTTTTGAACCACGGAGTAATACCAGTGTACGTAAGATACACCAGCAAGCCTTGATTGATTCATTCTGCGAAGCAGATGAGGTGATTTTAACAACACTGCATCGTCTGGAAAAAATTCCTGCGGAGGAGCGCCTGGAAATTAAGCAGGTTTTAAAATCACTGATTAAGCAAAAAATTTCTGCTCACGAGTTTCCTGAAGCAAAAGAGATCATAGTACATCTACATGCTAATTGCCATTCGGGTGATATTGTCTTAATCATGAGTAATGGTAAATTCGACAATATTCATCAGCGTCTGCTTGAGGCACTTTAACAAAAAATAAAGGACATTATGGCTATAAGAGAACACTCGATTTATGACTGCATTTTGAGCAATGCTCAGAATTTCGCAGGCGAAACAGCATTAGTCTCAGGAGATTTGCGACTTACTTTTGCAGAGGTTCCACTGCACGTCAATTGCCTGGCACGTGGACTGAGGAGCACGGGATTTGAGAAAGGCGACAGTATAGCTGTGCTGTTGAATAACTGTGCAGAATATGCGCTACTTTTGGCCGCATGTTCACGAATCGGTTTAATTACAGTTTGCTTGAATACGCGTACAAGTGCAGATGAAATGCGCAAGGTGCTGGAAAATACTAAACCGAAAGCGCTTCTTTTTCAGACGAGTTACGAACAACAGGCTGAAGCACTTCGGGATTTGCTGCCTCCACGTCAATTATACAGCATTGATGAAGCGGCAATACTGTCAACTTCTTTCGACCAGTTCATTGATGAAGATCCTTCACCTTTGACTGATCCTCAACCGGGAGTTGATGACGGCTGGCTGATAATTCCAACTGCAGCTGTAGACGGAATTCCAAAAGGCGCACTGCTGAGTCAGAGAAATGTGATGGCGTCTGCTGCTGTTCATCTCCAGCATTTTGGGCGTGAAGCGATCAAGGGGCACCTTGTGGCATTACCAATTTTTCATGTGATGGGACTGACTTCTGCGTGGGCGACTTTTATCAACGGCGGAAAGAATGTTTTGCTCAAGCAGTTTGAAGATAAACTAGCTGTGCAGTTGATTGATGCTGAAAAATTAACTTATTTCGGCTCGTTTCCTCCTGTTCTGGAACGTGTACTTGATACCGCAAAAGAAGCCGGTACAGAATTGAAAAGTCTGCGGGTGGTTTACGGATTAGAAGGTCCTCAGAATATTCAACGTCTACATGAAGAAACATCCGCGGTTTTCTGGACGGGTTTTGGACAAGCCGAAACCACAGCATTTGTAACTGCTTCTCCTGCTGCAGAAAGACCGGGATCTTCCGGACAAGCGACTATGCTTAATTCAGTTGCTGTTGTTGATGAAGTTGATCGACAGTTACCCTGTGGTGAAGAAGGTGAAATTGTGGTACGTGGGGAAAATATTTTTCTCGAATACTGGGAGATGCCTGAAGCAACAGCCTATGCACAGCGTAATAACTGGCATCACACAGGTGACATAGGACGTTTTGATGAAGACGGTTATTTGTGGTACGTCAAACGTAAAGCAGAAAAAGAATTGATAAAAACAGGTGGTGAAAATGTATATCCTGGCGAAGTGGAAAACGTATTGCTCAAGCATCCTGAAATCAAAGAATGCTGCGTAATTGGAGTTCCGGATAAAACCTGGGGTGAAGCGGTAAAGGCGATTTGTGTCTGCAGCGACGGTGTTAAACTATCTCTGGACGCAGTACGTGATTTTGTGGGAGAAAAGATTGCCGGTTTTAAAAAACCGCGGCAGGTGTTTTTTGTGGATGAACTGCCTCAGACCAATAATGAAATTGATCGGGAGGCAGTAAAAGCTAAGTGGGGAGCATAAATTGAAAAAATCACTCCGGAGTTACATAAGCTGAGGTAATTCCGCCATCCACCACAAATTCAGTTCCGGTTGTGTAGGATGATTCATCGGAAGCCAGAAACAATGCTGACTGTGCCATTTCCTTGGCTTCACCGAATCGTCCCATTGGAATATGCACGAGTCTTTTTTGTTTTTTGGCTTCAGTGTCGAGAAATTTCATCAACAATTCAGTCCTCAAAGGTCCCGGACACAGCGCGTTTACGCGGATATTTTCACGGGCATGAATCACCGATAATTCACGTGTCAAAGCTATTACTCCGCCTTTACTGGCAGTATATGCCACTTGTGGTGTCGCTGCGCCCATCAGACCAACGAATGACGCGGTATTGATGATCGAACCACCACCTGCACGCTGCATGGCCGCGATACCGTATTTACAGCCGAGAAAGACGCCTTTCAGATTGATTGACATGGTTAAATCCCAGACATCTTCTTCTGTAACCAACGCATTATCGTCACGGCTGTCCATGATTCCAGCGTTATTGAACATTACGTCCAGCTTTCCGAACTGATTCTCTGCGGTTTTTACCATTGCTTCACAGTCAGCCGCTTTCGAAATATCGGCATGTGTGTAAACAGCTTCTCCGCCTGCACTTTTGATTTCCGCAACTGTTTTTTCACCTTCTGTGTCATTTAGGTCAACTGCCACAATTTTAGCACCTTCTTTTGCAAACAATAGAGCAGATTCTTTTCCAATTCCACTTGATGCACCCGTAATAAGCGCGACTTTATTTTCTAATCTCATTTTTATATTCCTGATAATTATTTATATTCGTTCAAAATATCGTTTTAATTCCCAATCCGTCACAGCAGCTTCATAGGCTTCCGCTTCAGTGAGGAAAAAATGAATGTAGTGCTTATGCACAGCATCTCCAAAAGTTGTTTTTGCAAAATCACTTTGCTCAAACAAAGTTAACGCCTCCCGTAAAGTCATAGGCACTTCAGGAAGTTCATCTGCCGAATAAACATCACCTTCAAACATCGGTGGTGGCTCGGTTTTGTTTCGAATACCGTCAAGTCCCGACGCCATGGCTGCAGTGTATGCTAAATAAGGATTACAGTCTGCTCCCGGGATACGGCATTCTATTCTTAAACTTGCCCCTTTTCCAACCACACGGAATCCGGCGGTGCGGTTATCATGGCACCATGCCATGCGAGTTGGCGCCCAGGATTTTGTTTCATAGCGTTTGTATGAATTTATTGTTGGCGCATAAAACACCATCATCTCCGGCATGTGCTTAATCCATCCTCCAAGAAACCAGCGGAATGTTTCGGAACATTCAATCGGCCCTTCTTTCAAGTCTCCAGGAAATGCGTTTTCGTCACCTTTCCACAAACTAAGATGAATATGGCAACTGGAACCAGGTTGACCATCTTTATATTTTGACATGAAAGTGACACTGATGTCTTTCTGTTCCGCGACTTCTTTGAGACATTGTTTGTAAAGAGCATGACGGTCTGCCATTGTTAATACTTCAGCATATCTTACATTCAGTTCGTGTTGACCAAGCGCCGCTTCACCTTTAGAATTTTCCACTGGTATTCCAGAATCCCGCAAATGTCTCCGGACGTCGCCGTTAAAATGCTCGACACGTGTACCCTGTAGAGAATGATAGTCTTCAATATACCATCCTGCCGGTTTCAGGTCTTTGTAACCCTTTTCCGCAGCTTCCTGAAAAGAATTTTGAAAGATAAAATATTCCAGTTCAGAACCGGCTTTTGCAGTGAAACCAAGTTCGTTTGCTAAATCAACCTGTTTGCGGAGCATTGAACGTGGAGCTACTTCTGTCAGTTCATGCGTTTTATTCTCTTTAACATCACAAAGCACCATCGCACTGCGGTCTAGCCAACTGACTTTACGCAAAGTACTAAAGTCCGGAACAATGTGAAAATCACCGTAACCACGTTCCCAATTTGTGTATTCATATCCGGAAACGGGATCCATTTCCATATCCACTGTCACCAGGTAATCACAACAGTGAGTTCCGTTTTCTACAGCATCTTCCAGAAAAAACTCTGCGTCAAAACGCTTTCCCATAAAACGTCCGTAGAGGTCGGTAAAAACTACCAGAACAGTATCAATTTCTCTACTATCAACTTGCTGCTGAAGTTCTTCAACCGTCAGCATACCGTATACTTTCATTTCTATTTTCCTTTTGATTAATTGTTTTGTTAAATAAAAACGCCGGTGATTCTAAAAAGAATAACCGGCGGATCTTGTTTTGGAAAGTCAAACGTTGATCAGAAATTAATAAAATTCGTACTTATTAATATAATTGCACAGATTAGTTTGTATAATAAAGCAAAAAGTCATCTGTATTTATACTCAGGATCAATTGATCCTGAGTATAAAACTTTTGTTCAACTGTAACGATAAGGAACACCAGCTTTTTCCATTACTTTAGTGTAATCCTTAAATATTTGACAAACCTTTGCGGCACGTGGACTGATACTGGCCATTTCATCCCAGAATTCAGCTGAGTCTGCTACGACCTGATCCCATTCATTAGCCGGAATAGTAGTCAATTCCATTTTCTTGCCTTCTACACGCAACTTTGCTTCTCCGCCCCAATACCAAATTTGGCGGTAATAGTGAGAGCTGTCCATGGAAATTTTAAACAATTCTTGAAGATGTGGAGGGACTTTTTTCCAGCTGTTACTATTAGCAAAATAAGATCCACACCATGCACCAGTTACGTTGTTTAGTAAGGCATAGTCACAAGCATCTGCCCAACCGACTTCATAGGCTTCAGTGAACCCACACCAGGCAACACCGTCAAGTTCTCCGGTTTGCAGAGCAACCTCAATGTCATCCCAAGGCAGTGTTACAGGGATTAAACCATATCGAGCTAAGAATTTTCCAGCAGTTGGTACACCAAATACTCGTTTGCCTTTCATATCAGCGATGCTGCGAATAGGCTTTTTTGAGAAAATATGACATGGATCCCAAGCACCTGCACCAAGCCATTCAACGCCCTTAACTTCATCGTAAGCCTCTTGCCAGATTTCATTCATTCCATAGTATTTGAATAAAACAGGCAGATCCAAACTGTAGCGAGTTGAGAACGGGAAATAGCCACCGAACACACTGATGTCTACCGGAGAAGCCATAGTCGCGTCATCACTTTGCACTGCATCAATAACTCCTTTTTGCATAGCTCTAAAAAGCTCATCGGTAGGCACTAATTGATCTGCATAATACAGCTCAATTTCCATCTCGCCATTTGCTGCTCTATTAAAAGCTTCGATTTGAGGCTTGATGACGTGTGCACCTAACGGAGCACCGGAATAAGTTTGTAAACGCCACTTGATGGGATTGCTTTTGGCGTAAGCCATTGGAGCCGTTCCTGCCGCCAATATACCTGCCGTTCCTACACCAGCTTTTTTAATAAACTCTCTGCGTCCTTTTGGTTCAACTGAAGGAAGTATTATCTCTTTTTTTTCTTTCATTGACTTTCTCCTAATTGTGGTTTTTAAGATTAAACCCAAGAGTTACAACCACGTTTCAACTGATTGGGTTAGAGCCGATAGGCTCGTTAAAGTATTTTATTTCGAATAAACATACTCTGGTAGCCAAAGGGCAATTTGTGGAAATACCATTACCAAGGTCAGTGCGAGAGTCATAATCAGGACAAAAGGGACGATTGAGCGGTATATATCCATAAGAGTAATTTCCTTCGGAGCCATCGCTCTCATCAAGAATAAATTGTAACCAAACGGCGGCGTCATATAAGCGATTTGGCAAGTGATGGTATATAAAACTCCGTACCAAACTGGGTCAAAGCCCAAGACCTTGACCAAAGGTACATACAAAGGTGCAACTATGACTAACATTGCTGTATCGTCCAGAAAAGTTCCCATTAACAAATAGGATAATTGCATCATGATCAGTACTTCCCAAGGCGTTAAGTTCCAGCTGGTAATAAACAATGATTCGATAGACTTAACTGCTCCTATACCATCAAATACAGCTCCAAAACTAAGTGCGGCCAGAATAATCCACATAAACATACATGAAATACCAAGCGTTTTACGCATTGTTGCTTCTATTACTTTCCAGTTCAACCTTCTTTTTGCAATAGCAGCAATTGTTGCGGCTGTCGCACCAACAGCAGAGCTTTCTACCAAACTGGTAATCCCCATAATGAATAAGCCGGTCATAAAAAAGAAGATCAAAAATGGAGTAATGCCAGCTTTTAATACCTTGAGTTTATCGCTAAAAGGCATTGTTCGTTCTTCTTCGCTTAAAGCAGGTGCAAGATCGGGCTGAAGTTTACAGCGAACAGCGATATAAATAATGAAAAGACCTGCCATCATAAGACCCGGAATTGCTCCGGCAAGCCATAATTTACCAACTGGTTGCCGAGCAATCATTCCATAGAGTACCAACACCACACTTGGCGGAATCAAAATACCCAAAGAACTACCGGCCTGTACCACGCCGGTAATCATGATTTTGTCATAATTCCTCCGCAGCATTTCCGGTAACGCAATCGTGGCGCCTATAGCCATGCCTGCTACACTTAATCCATTCATGGCTGAAATTACTATCATGAGTGCAATTGTTCCAATAGCCAATCCTCCTCTTACTCCACCGAACCAGACGTGAAACATGTGGTATAAGTCATCAGCGATTCCTGACTCAGACAGGATGTAGCCCATATAAATAAATAAAGGCAAAGTCAGTAATGGATACCAGTTAAATAGTTTGAAGGCTGCACTAAAAGGCATCTCTACCCCACCGGTTCCCCAAAGCAAGAGTGCAGCAGTAGCTGAGACAAAGCCAATGGCTGCAAAAATTCTTTGGCCTGTCAGCATCATTAAGAGCATGCCGCCAAACATGGTCATGCCTATCAGTTCATAACTCATGTAATACTATCTCCCCTTGATTTTGCGAGGTCTTTAAAAAAGGTTGAGATAGTTTGTAAAATCATTAAGAAAATACCAAATGTCATAATTAATTTGATGGGAATCATTGATGGGTTCCATTGAGAAAATTTGCGCTGACCATATTCTATTGCATATTGAGTACTGGAAATTGCTCCAATCAGTAATACGATGAGATACACTAGAAGAAAAATGTTTGTAAACACATCTATTTTTGCTTTGGTTTTTTCTGAATAAAGTCCATAAATCAAATCCATGCGCACATGGTCATCCGTCTGCATTGAGTATGGACCTCCTAAAATATAATAGGCTGTGATTGTGAATTGAGCCATTTCTACAGTCCAGGAAAGAGGTATATCCAATATATTACGGGTTATTGCACCCAATAATAAGGTGCCAATCATTAAAAAGATCAGATACATCGATAATCTGCCGAACTTTGTCGAGGCATAATCGACATACTTAACATATGATACTATGAAATTTGGCATTTACTCCAATCAGATCCTGCCGAAAATAGCAGTTCAGTTTATTGAATTTATAGATGAAAAAAATTAGACTTTCGGTTAAATTCAGCAATTATGACAAAGCTAAAGTCTATGAATATTTACTAATGCAAATTTTTCTGGTGAGATATCAACATTTACAACTAAAAACATTTTGCGAACAAAAATTAGATCACTCCAAGTCACAATTTGCAAGATTTGAATATTTACAAGTTATTATTTTCCGAGTATAAAGAGATCAATACTTTTGAAACGTCTACAGCAATAGATCGAGGTTTGATTTTTGTTCCTGCACTATCCGGCTTGGCTTGTCCCCATTGCCAGCGTGATTCGAGGGCCTGTTTTGAAGGAATGTCTCTGGATACTGGTCCTTTGGTTTTGGTTCAGGCAGTTTTGGAAGGTGTGGTTTTGCGCATTGCTGAAGTTATATTTGCCATGGACAAAAGAGTATCCATTGGAGAAGAAATTACCATTGATGGAGGTTTATATAATAATTCCTACATTTGTCAGTTTATGTCTGAAGTTTTGGGACGCACCATCCGAGTTACGAATCAACCAGAATTAACAGCTATCGGTTGTGCACAACTTGCTGGGGCAGGATTGGATGAAGTTTTAGTTACTGAAAAAAAAGGTAGGGCTTACACACCAAAAGGGAATTTGTGTCCGGACTGGATGGAAATATTTTCTTCTGTAGTCAAACGTCAATTTCGTCCAAGTTGATATCAAACATATTCTACTCGAAGAAAAGGGACTCACGCGAAACACTGAATTTGCTTGCAGGGCTGGTTTAAATTCTGCTAAAGTGAGCAAGCAATTCTACTCAACATTCTTCATTAAGATTATTC
>Ga0208278_1001313_pt1 | contig 11826 bp, 17 predicted proteins | sample ETN01SmetaG_FD_185794 | JGI IMG/M metagenome (GOLD analysis project Ga0208278, IMG submission 185794) | Marine microbial and viral communities from oxygen minimum zone, Eastern Pacific Ocean - ETNP2014F12-01SV259 (SPAdes) (version 2) | ecosystem: Environmental > Aquatic > Marine > Oceanic ...
GGTGCTTCATTCATCGATATGCTTCGCAATCGCATGAAGGTGATCGAGGCCGGGGCGACCATGCTCACAGGTCTGACCGGTAATGTTGCCATTCCAAGAATGACAGGTGGGGCAACCGCCTACTGGGTCGCGGAAAATGCGGCGATAACAGAGTCCGATCAGACGTTTGATCAGGTCACACTCTCACCGAACAGCGTGGGCGCGATGACCGATGTCTCTCGGCGTCTATTGCTACAGGGTAGTGTTGACGTCGAAGCTCTGGTGCGTTCTGACCTTGCGACCACTCTCGCAATCGAACTCGATCGAGCAGCAATCCACGGTTCTGGCAGCTCGAATCAGCCGACCGGGATTCTGGCCACATCGTCGATCGGAGATGTTGCCGGAGGAGCCAATGGAGCAGCACCAACCTTCGCCCACGTCATCGAGCTCGAAAGTGATGTTGCAACGGCTAATGCTGATGTTGGCACACTGGCCTATCTGACTAACTCCAAGGTTCGCGGTTTTCTCAAGCAAGTAGAAAAGGCGAGTAGTACGGGCCAATTCGTCTGGGAGGGCTCAGAAGTAAACGGCTATCGAGCACTTGTCTCGAATCAGGTCAGTTCAACTCTCACCAAGGGTACGAACTCGGCCTGTTCAGCAATCATCTTTGGAAACTGGGCCGATCTCCTGATCGGATCCTGGGGCGCGCTCGATGTTCTGGTCGATCCTTACACCGGCTCTTCGGCCGGCACGGTTCGCATCAGAGCGATGCAGGATGTTGATATCGCAGTCCGACATCCCGAGTCGTTTTCAGTCATGCAGGATGCGTCAACAGCTTAATCAACCGAAGGACGGTGGGGCTTCGGCCCCACCATTCGGAGATCTAAAAAATGAAAATACTGATTACAAGTGGCGTTCGAATCGACGGCGAGGCGTATGCCTCCGGCGATGTGGTTGAGGTAAGCGATGTTTTTGCCTCTGCCCTGATCCGCAGCAATCGCGCAGTCGAATTTTACGAGCCGAAATCATCGCGAAAAAAACCCACCAAGGCCAAAAAGAAGGCCGTTAAAAAAAAATAGGATGACGAGATGGCTGTGGAGACGGCGGCAGATCGATTGATATTTTTCAATACCGATGAATTCGGTGTTTCCGCAACCTATGACGGCTCGACGACCGTCAAGGGGCTGATCGATCGCCGGTACGTCGAGGCCCTCGGTGGTGAGGCCGAGCACCCGGTCTTTATCTGTCGTGAGGCCGATATCTCCGGCGTCGTCCACGGCAAGACGCTGGTCGCCAATTCAACATCCTACACCGTGCGCGGTGTGCAGCCGGATGGTTCCGGTATGATCCTGCTGGTGTTGAGGGAGACCTAAGTGGCCGACCATCTACGCACACAAATCCGAGAACAGGTCGTGAGCGAGCTCACCGGCCTCGCGACAACCGGCTCGAACATTTTCGAGAGTCGGGTCTATCCGATGGAATCAGCCGGCCTCCCCGGCATTATTATCTATACCACCGATGAAGTGGTCGAGGCCGACCAGAGCTCGACGACCTCAAGCGGTCGCCGCCTGGTGCGCTTTCTAACCCTCAAAATCGAGGGCTATGCCAAAGCCGAAACCGATGTTGACGACACACTCGACACCATCGCTAAAGAGGTGGAAGAAAAAATAGCCGGCTCAACGATCGGCGGTCTGGTCAAGGACGTCGTTCTCGCGGAGACCGAAATCGAGCTCACAGCCGAGTCCGAACAGCCCGTCGGGCGGCTCAATCTAACCTATCAAATCCATTATGAGACGTATGAGGGCGACGTCGATGCAGCAGCCTGATGAGGTAAAAATATGTTGATGAAGCACCCCGATGCGACCGAAGCGGTGAACGTTCACCCCGCTTCGATCGCGTACATGAAATCGAAGGGATATATCGCGGTCGAGGGCATTGAGCTCGAGGTCGTCAACGAACCGACAGCATCACCGTCGAAACCCAAGCGGAAATCCGCAAAACCTAAGAAAGAGGATTAAGTAAAATGGCAACACATCATGGCAAGGAAGGAAGCGTTAAAATCGGCAGTAATGTTCTCGCTGAAATTAAATCGTTTTCACTCGATGAAACTGCAGAAACGGTCGCTGATACCGCTATGGGCGATACGGCAGCGTCCTATCTGGTCGGCCTGACCGACGGCTCAGGCTCGATCGAGTGTCACTGGGATGAGACCGATACCAATGGCCAGGTCGCGATGACCGCCGGGGCGTCGGTAACGCTAAATCTCTACCCAGAAGGGGCTGGAGCCGGCGACACTTATGCAACCATGACCGCACTCATCACCTCTGTCGGCGTATCGGTTGACATGGGCGATATCGTCGGTAGATCGTTTGGATTTCAAAGTTCCGGCGGCATTACTTGGGGCACGGTATGAATCAAGTCCTCGCCGAGGCTAAAAAACACTGGCGCAGCCAACTGGCTGAACCGATGGCCTCGGTCGAGGTGCCCGAATGGAGTACAACCCTGTTTTTCAAGCCCTCAAACCTTGCCCAGCGTGATCGCATCTACAAACATATCAACGAGGGCAAGCTCGAGGCACTGGTCGAGACCATCATCCAGCGCGCCCTCGATGCTGATGGCAAGCGCGTCTTTAACGAGGCCTGTCGCAAGGACCTGATGACTAAAACCGATCCAGATGTGATCGGGCGAATTGTTACCGCGATGAGCGATGAGGAAGATGTCACGCCGGAGGAAGCAAGAAAAAACTCAGAATAGATCCCGAGCTCGCCGGCCTGTTCTGGATCGCTGAAAAACTGGGTAAGACATATACAGAGCTGGCAGAGATGCGACCCAACGAGCTGGTGTACTGGAACGAATACTTTAGCTGGAAGGCTGAAAAGGAAAGACTAAGAGCAAAACGATGACGACAACGGCAAAAATCAAGCTGACCGCCGAAGATAAAACCTCGCGCGCGTTTACATCGTTAAGGGGTCGTCTCGGCAAGGCCGGCTCAGCCCTTGGCGGTCTAAAGACCGCACTTCTCGGCGTTGCCGGTGTAGCCGGCTTTGGCAAATTGATCTCTTCGGGTCTTGATGCAGCGGACCAGATCGACAAACTTTCAAAAGCGACCGGGTTCTCGATCTCGGCACTGTCAGAGCTCAAACACGCTGCAGATCTATCCGGTGTGGGTTTTACCGAACTGACGACCGGCATGACAAAAATGCAGAAAACCATCTCCGATGCCGAGCTGGGCTTGAGCACGGCCAAAGATGCGCTGGATGCGATGGGGCTATCGATCGATGATATCAAGGGCCTCGAGCCCGATCGGCAGTTTGAGATTATGGCCGAGGCAGTCTCCACGATCAAGGACCCGACGGAAAAGGTCGCCACAGCGATGAGAGCATTTGGCCGGGCCGGAACTAAACTGATCCCAATGCTCGATGCGGGTGAGGAAGGGATCAAAGATATGCGCGAGGAAGCTAAAAAACTCGGTGGAGTATTGAGCAAGGATATGGTTGATGCGTCAGCGGACACAAAAGATGCCTGGGCTCGGCTCAAGACCGCAGCGGGTGGGGTTGTCAACAAGCTCACAGCAGCCCTCGCTCCAGCTCTGATTGTGGTCTTTAACTGGCTCGCAGAAAAAATCCCGGCAGCAATTAAAATCGTCAATCAGAAGTGGGATACATTTAAGGATAAAATAAAAGATGTTGTTGATTGGCTGCAGATTAAATTTATCGGAGCTGCAATCAAGTTCAAATTAGCGCTCCGGAACATAACGAGTGGCCTGATCGTATTTATGGATACGGTTGGTATAGCATCAAAGTTTTTCGGCGTTGCCGAAGAAAAAATAAATGATTGGTCGACCGCACTGAACGAGCTCTGGTGGAAACAAACAGATGAGATCACTCAACTGGAATTAGAACAACAAGCCCTTAAAAACCGGAATGAGACCGGCCTGCACACTATCGTGATCACCCACGGCCAGAAGCAGGCAACTGAAGATCTGACGGAGGCGACCGATGAACTCACAACAGCCGTCCTCACCTCTGATGAAGCACTGAAGAAGATGGCAGGGGCCCTGGAAGATGCCGGCCTCGAGGCCAAACAGGCGAGCGGCTTTGTCAATGATCTTTATTCTGGGTTTACATCATTGTTTTCCGACGTCCTTCAGGGCGATATTAAAAGTTTCTCTGAATTTGCCAGTGCTGCGTTCAAAGTCATCACCGACGCGGTGGTAAGACTGCTCGCTGAAATGCTCGCGCTCGCAGCTCTCAAATGGCTGTTTAAAATTCTCTTCCCTGGTTCTATCTTTTTTGCTACCGGGGGAAAGTTCACGGTCGGGCCGCAGGGGATGGGTCCGGTCACCGCGCCGGGCTATGCTTCCGGCGGGAGCTTTATGGTCGGCGGTCAGGGCAATGCCGACTCACAGCTCGTCGGATTCCGGGCCACGCCCGGTGAGAAAGTGACGGTTGAAACACCCGATCAGCAGCGCGCGAGCAATCGCCGGGATCAGGCCGGTGTGATCGCCGAGCTCAAAATGCTCCGGCATGATCTGGCCAATGTCATCACCCGGCCGATCGTCGGCCAGCTCGCGCGGGGGCAGATGGCGATGGCCGGGGGCGCGAGGCACTAGATGTGGCGATCAGTGATGCAGAATATAAAACCTGGCTCGCCAATCCCGAAGAGGATCGACTGATGCTCGCCGAGGTCAAGGCTTATTCGGAGGCGTCGGAAGTAACGCGCTATCTGGGCTCACGGTTTTATCACACCGGCGCAGCGGACTCGCCGGCGAATACGACCTATCTCGGCCGCCTGGTCGGATCTCCGGCCTTTACCGTTGCGATGAGCGAGGCTTTTGGCGGGCGTTCGTTTATCTCAATCGGCTCGATCGAGATCGATAACTCCGATGGCGAGCTCGACTCCTGGATTACGGATGCTTGGGATGGGCGCGATGCAACCATCAAAATCGGTGATCCGGCGTGGGAGATCTCAGACTTCAGGACGATCCTGACCGGCCTGGTTGATCGGCTTGCGATTCAGGACGATCTCACCCTCGAGCTCACCCTGCGCGATCGCCAGCGCCAGCTCGATGTACCGATCCAGAACACCCTGATCGGCAGCGGACCGAATGAGGACTCGCCGATCCCTCTGTGCTACGGCGAGGTTTTTAATATCACACCGGTTTTAATTAACGACACTACCCATGAATACCAGGTCCACGAAGGGCAGATCGAGGACGTGGTCGCGGTCTATGAGGACGCGGTCGCCACTTCGCTCACCGTTACCGAGGACCTCGCAAACGGCAAATTCACCCTATCGGCTGCGCCGTCAGGCGCACTGACGTGCGACATTAAGGGGCATGACCCCAGCGGGGTCTATAAAACGAAACCTGGCGACGTCCTGAGAGAGATTGTCTGCCGGGTTTTGACCGATCCGGGCGATCTCGACACCACAGCGTTCACCACAATGAACACCGATGCCGATTACACCATCGGGATTTATATCTCCGCGCGCGAGAACCTTCTCGATGTCGTCGATCAAATCCTGCCCGCTGCGTGGTACTACGGCTTTGACCGTGCCGGTCTTTTCACCCTGGCCGTCTTGAAAGATCCGAGTGCAGGATCATCTGTGCTGACGATCGACGATCTCGAGACCCACGGCGATCTCGGTATAACAAAAGCAGATGTACCGAGCTGGCGCACCCGGGTCGGATACAAAAAATGCTGGAGCACCAATACATCACCGGCGAGCACGGCGACCGAATCACACAGCGCATGGCTGCTCAATGAATTCTCCCTGATCGAGAAGAGCGAAGATGCCAGCATCAAAACGACCCATCTCCTTGCCCAGGACCCTGATCTCTATCCCTCAATGATCGCTGGGTCGGCCAATGCAACGACCGAAGCAGCGCGCCTGCAGACCCTATTCGGAACCCAACGATATACCTATACCGTTTCGGCCTATGTCGCGCCCTATCAGGTCGAGATCGGCGACGTCGTCACCATCACCGACGATCGCTTTGATCTCGGGGCCGGGGTCGATTGTCGCGTAACCGGCCTGACCGAATTCTTTATTGATAACCGCATCGAGCTGGAGCTCTGGCAATGACCGGGCGCATTCTCGGCGAATCACATCTCGACGGCGTCACCCTGACGGCGACGAGCGCAGCCGGCGATTATGCCGTGAGCAATCTCGTCTCGACCCAGCCGGGTAAGTTATGGCGATCGACGTCGGCGGCAGCCCAGACGATCACCGGCGATCTGGGCGAGGATAAGCGGATTAATGGGTTTGTTCTCTATGCTCACAACCTGAGCAATGATGGCTCGGCAACCGTACAGCTCACCCTCTCAAACGATTCGGGCCACACCAATCAGGTCTATGACACATCAATCGAGGCCACTGATCCCCTCTATGGCTGGGGCGAGGGGCCTTTCGGCATGGAGGGTTATGGGGGCTATTCAGATGAGGGGTGGCAGCAGCAGTTCACCACGATCTGGATTGCGACCACTCAGGTCGCGCGGTATTTTCGGGTCATCATTACCGATACCGCAAACAGCGATAATTATGTCGAGGCCGGGCGCATTAAACTGGGTCAGTTTGTAGACGTTCGCTACCGTTACGGATATGACATGGGCTGGTCCGAGACCACCGAGATCACCCGCACCCGTGGGGGCGCACTGCGCTCGGACAATCGGCCGGCCTATCGATTTGCCAATGTGACCACCGCAGTCCTCGACAAGATCAACGAGGGCGATCTGCTCGAGGTCTTTCGAGCGGTCGGCAAGCGCGATGATATCGTCTGGTCCGCTTTTCCCGGGGCAAATACCGCTCAGGAACGACGCAATACCCTGCTGGGTCGCCTGGTCGACTATTCATCTGCTGCCATTGAAAGTGCCGGCAGCGAGATTACTTTTAGCATACAGGAGGGCCTCTAATGGCTGAAGCACCCACCTATTCCCTAGCACAAATCATCGCTCTGGCGAAGGGAACGACAAACTGGTACGAATACGCCAAGAGCGGAGCACAACACGGCAAGAACAATCAGGACGCTATCTCGACCCTGCAATCCGCTGCCTTTTCCGGGGCGACACCCGGCTGGCAGGCTGCAATCGATTTGAGATGGTATGTTGCTGACACATCGAGTTCGACTACAACTTATACCGGCGTCACAAAACCCACCGCGACCGGCTCCGATTCGCTGTTTGCCGGTTATCGAATCCGCTTCAAGCCAGCCAATAACAACACCGGAGCCTCGACCCTCAACGTTGCCTCCAGCGATGGTGCGGTTGATATAAAGAAAATTACATCCGGGGCTAAGGCAGCCCTAGCAGCCGGTGATCTTGATTCGGATACCTATGCCGAACTGATCTTTGATGGCACTGATTGGTTGCTGATGAACGCACCGGCGGCGGGAATTCCAACTGGAGTAATAACGATGTGGTCGGGCGCGATCAGTGCGATACCAACAGGCTGGGTCATTTGCGACGGGACAAACTCAACGCCTGACCTTACTGATCGTTTTGTAATCCATGCAGATGCAGATAGTGGTGGCACAAACGATGTAGGTGATACAGGGGGTTCTCATACTGCTACCCCTCTAGGGTCTGTTGGAACATCTGGAGCGCATACCCTCTCAACCTCAGAGATGCCAAGTCATACTCATACTCACACCTACTATAATGTGTTGGCTTGTGGTTCTGGTGGTGGTATTGGGTGGAGCGGAACAACAACAGTCAGTACCGGGTCAACAGGAGGGGGCGGTTCTCACACTCATACTGGTGGTACTTTTACAGGTTCATCCACAACTGTTACACCCAAATTTTACGCTCTTGCGTACATAATGAAAACATAGGTGATATATGAAAGTATCAATAATTCCAAGCGATAAAACAATCATTGTTGATGGGCAAGCACTCACATTCGATTATGACATTGACCCCACGATTCACGCAATACAGTGGGATGGGGATAGTGGGGAGATTGAGTATAATGATGGTATTGCGAATGAGCAGTTCACAGATTCAACCCTTGTAGATTCACTGGTCTCTGCTTATGAGGATGAGGTTGAGAGACTTGAGGCAGAAGCTCAAGCAACCGCTCAAGCGGTAGTAGATGAGGCAGAGGCACTTGAAGCGGCTAAGACTTATGCTGATCACCGGCGGGCTAGATATAATGCCGAACTGCCAATGGGCGACCAGTTCGATGCGATATTGAAAGGATTTAACCAGCTCCGGTTCGACGGTCAGGATTTACCAGCGGATCTCGATGAGGTTATCGGCATCTGGCTTGGGATCAAATCAGCAATTCCGAAAGAGTGATGGATATCTCAACCGCATTTGATTCCATACTAGCAACGGAGTAAGACACAATGAATAAACATATCACACTTTTTTTACTACTCACATCTTTACTCCTATCTAGCTGTGTACCGATTATGGGCAGAGTTTCTTTAGAGATAGGAACATGGGAGGCGAGAAGTTCAATCTCACTGGAGAAGATACATGAATAAGACTATTAAACCACTACTAACTATTTTTTCAATCTCCACCCTCCTCCTCCTCTTTTTAGGAGTGGTGGGGGGTTGCACTAAGGTTGAGGTTAGCACAGGTGGAGGCGGGACAGATATCTGTGTTGGACAAGATACTTTAGATTGTTCCGATAATTCAAATGATGGGGATGATGATAACACATCAAATGATGGGGATGATGATAATACAGATACAGATACAGAGACAGATTCTGGAAATGAGACAACCACTAATTAGGAGCTGTTTATATGGAAGTACCACCCCTACTGTTTTGGAATATAATACTAACAATAGGTATCGGACCTCTATATTGGTTCATTAAGCGTATAGCTAATGATTTGGACCGATTAGAAAAGAAGGTTACTGATGACCAAATTGAACTACCAAGAAAGTATGTAGCTAAAGAGGATCATCATAGGGATATTTCAGATATTAAAGGTATGCTAAAAGAGATTTATGGGTTGTTGAGAAATGGTCAGAAGAAGTAAGAAGCTCCTCCTACTCACCCTACTTCTTTTAAGTCTCAGTGGGGCGGGTTGTGCCTTATTAGAGAGTGGTGGTATCTCCGCCACAGGCTCTGCTGTAGGAGCGGGTGTGGGTTATCTAACTGGCATCCCCCCAGTAATTGGTGCGGTAGTTGGAGCAGGTGCAGGAGGGGTGGTGGACCAGGCGATTATATCTCCTAAGACCTGTCCTGAACCTGTAACCGGCTTCTTCCCATTACTAGGTAAGTTAGTAGAGATAGGTGGTTGGCTGTTAGGTCTATTCTTAATAGTACCTCTAGTGCTAGGTTATTTTATACCCTCACCCCAACAGAAAATTAAACCAAAGGTGGTAAAGTCAGATGACGTATAAAGATATAATTAATGCGGTATTAAGACGCTTGCGTGAGGATACTGTGTCTACTTGGGGTGGTGCTTTGATTGATAATACTAGCATAGGAAAGTATCAACAATTGATTGGGGATTTCGTTAATGAGACTAAGAGGGAGGTTGAAGATGCTCATAATTGGACTGTGTTACGGAGTAAGGTTGCTATAACCACAGCTAGTGGAACTAGGGATTATAATCTAACTAATACTAATGAGAGGGTGCGCGTCTTATCTGTTTATGATAGGGGTACTGGCTCCGAACTCTCCCCAATTGATGATAGTTATTTAGAGCAGGCAGCCTACCCCTCCATGACTAATAATAGACCTAGTAATTATGTAATAAATGGTACTGCTTCTAGTGCTGAGATTAGTTTCTACCCCACTCCTGATGCTATTTATAATATTGATGTATTAACAGTAGACCCTCAAGATGAGTTAACAGAGGCTGCTGATACTCTCTCTATAACAGCGATGCCAGTAATTTTAGGTGCGTGGGCGAGAGCTATCTCAGAGCGTGGGGAGGATGGTGGTTCGCTGTCTGATATGGTATTCATGCAGTATCAGCAGGCGTTATCAGATGCCATTGCTCAAGATAGTGGGAGGGTGGTTAGAGAGACTCTCTGGTATTCAGTATGAGTGCAAAGAATCTAACGCCTATTAATTTAAGTAATGTGGGAGTGTTTGGTTTAAACACTCAATCTAATGCTGGTTCTTTACCACCGGAATGGTTAACCAGAGCGGATAACATTGTCTTAGATGCCTCTGGACGGATTACAACTCGTAAGGGGATAAAGCAGTATAGTGAGACTATAGGGAGTAACTCTTCTAATAGTGATATTGTTAGGAGTATTACCGAGTATCGTAAGGCGGATGGTACTTATGAGATGTTTTGTGGGGCGAATGATAAGATTTATAAGTTTGATGAGAGTACGACACCTTGGCAGTTAGATGCTCAAGTATTTGGTGGTACACCTCAAACGATAACAGATGGGAACTGGCAATTTACCAATTTTAATAATCAGCTTTACGGGGTTCAGCGTGGCTTTAAGATGATTAATTATGATGGTACGACATGGAAGGATATAGATGATGTTACCAGTTATGCGGGAACCGCACCACAGGGTAACTGTGTACTGGGTGAGTTTGGTAGGTTATGGGTTGGTGGGGTTACGGGTACGAGAGATGTAGTTTACTACTCTGATACCTTACAGGGTCATATATGGAATGATGTGGGTTTTTGTTCTTTAGGTGCGCTCTACCCAACCGAGACAGAATGTACAAATTGGGGTGGTACTTGGACTGATGTAGGCTCCCAGGGTACGATTGATTTAAAGACGGTGTGGGGTGCGGATGAGATTATTGCTCTTGCTGATTTTGGAGGGAAGCTTGTCATCTTCGGCAAGCGCAATATAGCCCTCTATAATAATCCTTGGGATCCAGTTAATATGGCGTTGGATGAGGTTATAGAGGGGATTGGTTGTATAGCGAGAGATAGTGTGGCTCATGTTGGAGATGATGTAATCTTCCTGTCTAATAGTGGACTCCGCTCCCTCTCCCGTACTGCGGTACAGGATAAGCTACCTCTAACAGATTTAAGTAGAAATGTAAAGGATGATTTAACAGCACAGATAGTAGATAGTAATACTAATACTGATAATATAAAAGGGGAGTATAGTTTGTCTGGGGGTTTTTACCTCCTCTCCCTACCGGATACTGGGGCATCATTCCTGTTTGATTTTAAAATTCCCAATCAGGATGGAACGCCCCGTGTTACATGTTTCTCATTAGCTGATACTAAGGAGCTTACCGCTCTTTATTCCAGACAGAATACTAATATGTATGTTGGTTTAGGGAATACGAAATATGCGGGTAGGGTGGGAAAATTGGAGGGGTATTTTGATCAGGAGATAGAGGATACTACTTCTACTTACGGCACTTCTGGCGCGTGTTCAACAGCAGATGGAACATGGCAGAATAGCAAGTGTTGGATAACAACAGAGAATACTTATAATGCAACCATGAGAACGACATGGTTGCACTTTGGTAATCCTAGTATAGCTAAATTTTTAAAACGCGCCTTCCTATCTATATATGGGGGGAGCAATGGAACCGCAGAGTTGAAATGGTATAGGGATTATAATTATAATAGCATAGGAACGACAGGCACATTTAGTACAACGCCTTTGAATGCGAGAGGCGGAACTTTTGTTTATAAATATGGTAGTGGTAAATATGGTAATGCACTATACCCTATTGTTGGAGGCATGATGGAGTATAAGAAGAGTTTAGGAAACAGTGGGAAAGTACTACAGTTTGAATTAACGCAAATAATTAATGGTTTTAAAGCCAGCCTACAAAATTTAAATATTGTAGCTAAGATAGGGAAGATACGCTAATGAGTGATTATACAAAAGTAGGAACATGGACTAATGTTGCTAAATCAGGAGCCACTATTTACGCCGCAGATTT
>Ga0208278_1001317_pt1 | contig 11803 bp, 11 predicted proteins | sample ETN01SmetaG_FD_185794 | JGI IMG/M metagenome (GOLD analysis project Ga0208278, IMG submission 185794) | Marine microbial and viral communities from oxygen minimum zone, Eastern Pacific Ocean - ETNP2014F12-01SV259 (SPAdes) (version 2) | ecosystem: Environmental > Aquatic > Marine > Oceanic ...
TCATCTCCTCTCTCAACATCGAGTATAAAATTAGCTCCACTCTCTGATATTTCATCTCCATTAACCTTTACAAAATCAATATTATATGTTCCAGCCAAAGCTGTAGCACTCATCAAAACTCCGATTAGAAATACCGTCAATAAACTAAAAATTTTTTTCATCATTTTTAATAAACCTCCCCCATGATTTTTTATTTTAAATTAAATAATAAACTAATTATCTTCCACTTATATTTAAATGTTTCGTTAATTTAGCATACTAAAGTAGATACATTAAATGACTATTATATAGTTATAAAAATTAATATTTAAATATTTGGATTTGAAAAACAGAATCATTAATAAATTCTTCCAAATTAGCAAAATCCATGATAACAATAGTTGGGACTGGACCGGCAGGAAGCTACCTTGCCCATCTTCTTGCAAAAAAAGGAAAAGATGTTACATTAATAGAAGAGCACAAGAAAATAGGAAGCCCTGTCCAATGCACAGGTATTGTCACCAGTTCAATTGAAAAATTTGTAAAATTGCCAAATAATGCAATAGCAAACAGATGCAGCAAAGTTATTGTGGTGAGTAAAAATAACAAGATTGTAGCAAATACTGATGAAATAGTTATGTGGAGAAACAAATTTGATGAATTTATGGCTAACAAGGCGATAGATGCAGGAGTTAAAATTTTGACTAACTCCCGATTTACTGCTTTCAATGGAAAAAATTCAATAAAAATTAGAAATAAAAAAAATAATAAAATTAGAAATGTTGAATCTGAAATTATTATTGGTGCGGATGGTCCTTCTTCTGCTGTTGCAAAAGCTGCTGGTTTAAATGCAACTACAAATTTTTACATTGGGATGCAGGCAAAAGTAAAATTAAAAACTAATCTTGATGCTTTTGAAACTCATTTTGGAAATAATTTTCCAAACTTTTTTGGATGGGTTGTTCCAGAATCAGAAAATACTGTAAGGTTGGGACTAGGAGCTTTTAAGAATGCAAAAGATTATTTCTACAAATTTTTGAAGAATAGGACTGGAAAAAAAGAGATATTATCCTGGCAATCTGGCATTATCCCGGTTTACAATCCAAAACAGATACTACAAAAAGGAAATATTTACCTTATCGGGGATGCGGCTTCGCAAGTAAAAGCCACGACTGGTGGAGGCATTATACCTTCATTAAAAGCAGCACATAATTTATGTGACTGTATTACCAATAAAAAAAATTATAATAAAGAATTTAAAAGACAATCTGGAAGAGAATTATTATTGCACTTGAAAATAAGGAATATTTTAAGTAAATTCTCAGACAAAGATTATGATTATTTGCTTAAATTAATGAACCAGGAAAAGGTAAAAAAAGTCCTGAAAAAATATGACAGGGACATGCCAATATCCTTGGTTTTTAATTTGTTGTTGAAAGAGCCTAGGTTTTTATTGTTCTCTAAGTTTGCTCTTTAATCAAAGCAAAAGTTTTTAAAAAATATACTATTCCAGATTATTAATAAGCGTGATTCCATGGAAGAAGAAAAAGATGATGAGATTTCTCTTGACTTTGGAAAAATAAAGAATTTTTTCAAAAGGAAGGAAAATGAAGAAAATGCTAGGAAATCAGAGATTTCCGGCACCAACTCCGTTGGAAATCCTGAAGTACATGCAGGAATGGGGGATAAAGGTACAGAAATAAAACAAGAATCAAATCAGCATATAGGGGCAAAACAAGAAGGGCAAACAAAAGATGATGATAAAATTACAATAGATGCTCAGAAATCAAAGAGTTCTGGCATCCCAGAAAATTCTGATGAGGAATTTTCGTTGGATTTCGGCTGGGTAAAAAATATATTTAAGGGAAAAGATCCTGCAACTGAAGAAAAAGAGGAAAAAGCAGAAACAAAGGATGATGACGAAATTTCCATAGACTTTTCAAAAATAAAGAATCTAAAAAATATTTTCAAAAAAGATAAAGATATAGAATTTGGAAATACTGAAGATGAAAATATCTCTCTTGATTTCAAAAAAGTTTTAGGTTTTTTTGTGGAGCATAGAGTCCTGATATTTTTATTGATACCTATTTTTCTGTCTATTTTTTTGAGGGTGCAACCAGCATATCTGCCAATAACAGATGAATGGGCTATAAATTCAGTAATCAACAATTTAAAGTCTCAAGTATCATCCCAGATAAACCAGCAATACCCCAATCTTCCTGACCAAAATAAGAATGCATTAGTGGAAAATGAACTGCAGAAAGTGCTTAGGGAGCAAAAATCGCAGATTGACCAGCAGATTACAGCTACATCAAATTTCTTTAAATCAAGATTACAAGACGATACCGGCCAGACTTATCTGCTTGCAATAGATCCTTATTTCTGGATGAGGCACGCACAGAATGTAATAAAAAATGGTAATCCTGGGGATGAAATTAGAGATGGGCAACAATGGGATAACCACATGTATGCTCCAAATGGTAGAGGCCTTGCTCCCGATATGTTCCACGCCTACTTTGAAGCTTTTTTGTTCAAATTCTTAAGTTTTTTTAATAAGAATCTTAATCTAATGGCAGCTGTATTTTTTGTTCCTGTCTTAATTTCTGCTTTAGCTGTAATACCTACATTTTTTATAACCAGGAAACTTGTTGGCAATCTTGGAGGTGTTATAGCAGCAACTGTTATTGCAATACACCCTTCATTCTTAACCAGAACTGTAGGGGGCTTTGCTGACACTGATGCTTATAATGTAACATTTCCTCTTTTCATCGCCTGGCTTTTCCTTGAAGCCTTAGAATCAAAAAGTACAAAAAATAGCGTAATTTTAAGCACCATAAACGGTTTATTGGTTGGCTTATATGCATTTACATGGGGTGGCTGGTGGTATATTTTTGACTTTATTCTGATTTCCACAGTCTTGTACATAGCATACTATACATTTATCCATAAAAAAGAATTAATCGGGAATTTTACCGGATTTATAAAACAAAAGGAGGTAAAAAATTCTCTTATATTTTTGGCAATATTTTTCATAGTGTCTGCATTAAGTACAAGCGCCTTTGTAAGTTTAGATCATTTTACAAGGTTTGCGAAGAACCCTGCTGGCTTTGCAAGGCTTAAAGAAGTGGGCATAACAACAATATGGCCAAATGTTTTTACAACAGTCGCTGAACAGAATCCTGCTTCCCTAGATAATGTAATAAAGCAAGTTGGTTTAGGAGGAACCCAAATAATTGGTACCAATTTTCCAATATTTTTCTTAATTTCCTTAATGGGTATTACCTTAACATTAACAACAAAAGGCCATAAAAAGATATGGTTTGTAATTGGTACCTTAACATGGTATATTATAATATTTTTAATGGATGTACAAAACTTAAATACATTTTTAGTTTTGATAAGCATACCTATTATAATAAGGATTATTATAGCTTTATGGGAATCTGATGTTAACATAGATATAAAATATGCAATTTTCCTTATTTTATGGTTTATTGCTACAACATATGCAAGCACGAAAGGTGTACGCTTTACACTGCTTTTAGTGCCTGCATTTGCAATAGGATTTGGCATTGCTTTAGGGGAGCTATATAGATATGCAAATGTCTGGATTGCAAAAGGTCTGCATGTAAATAAATTTGTATCAAAGATGACTGTTATGATTGTAATTCTTTTATTGCTAGTACCTACATATTCTTCAGCAAAAAGAACAGCTGAACAGGAAATACCCAGTTTTAACGATGCCTGGGCTATTTCGCTGGAAAAAATAAAGTCAGAGTCAGAACCAAATGCTATAATAAATTCATGGTGGGATTTTGGCCACTGGTTTAAATTTTGGGCAGACCGAGCAGTTACATTTGATGGAACAAGCCAAAATACACCTCAAGCTCATTGGATAGGTAAAACCTTATTGACAGATAATGAAGATTTAGCAATAGGAATTTTAAGAATGCTTGATTGCAGCGGTGGAACAATGCCTGGGGGCACTAAAGCATTTGTGAGCATTAATGAGAAAACAAATGATGGTACAAAAACAATTTTAATATTAAATGATATAATTGTGAAAGATAAGGAAGAAGCCAAAGAATATCTAAGGGAGACATTTAATGAAAAAGAGGCAGAAGAAATAGTCTCGCAAACGCATTGCCGACCGCCGGAAAATTATTTCATAACATCTGAAGATATGGTGGGAAAGAGTGGTGTATGGGCTCATTTTGGAAGCTGGGATTTTGACCGCGGCTTAATATACAACACTCTAAAAAAGAAACAATACAAAGATGATCTGGATAAAAGTATTCAATTCTTGCAAGAAAGATTTAATTACTCCAAAAATGATGCGGAAAACCTATTCTATGATGTACAATCCATAACGACAAGCAGTCAGGCAAATAACTGGATTGCTCCGTGGCCAGGATACGCTGGAACAACAGGATGCGGCAAAATAGATGATGTGACATTAAGTTGCAATGTCGCAGGTATTCCTTTAATAATTAACTTGACAACAAATGAAGCGTATGCGGACAGCCAACAAGGAAGATTGCACCCAAAACTTATTTTATTTCCTTCAAATCTGGGAATAATCTTAAGAGAATATAACGAATCTGTTATAACCTTGCAAAACGGCAGACAACTAGGAATTGCATTGATAAAAAATGGTGAAAGCTACCAGGCTGTGGCAATGGATTCCGACTTAACAGCTTCTATGTTCACAAGATTATTCTATCAGGAAGGTATTGGACTAAAACATTTCAAGAAATTTAGTGATGAAAGCGGCATTTCTGGAGGAAGAATTATTGTATGGAAGGTTGATTGGGAAGGTAAAGAAAAGAACATTATAGAGATATCAAAACCAGAAACCAAAGACGAAGAAAAAGAAATTGAAGATACAATAAATAAAACAAATATGTCAGACTCAAATACTTCTCAGAACACCCAATAATTTTTAAATGAATTAAACTTACCTTCTGTATATGAAAAAGAAAATATTTGCAGTAATACCTGCTTATAACGAAGAAAAACAGATTAGCAGGGTAGTTAAAAAAACAAAAAAATATGTTAATAATGTTGTTGTTGTTGATGATGGAAGCAAAGATAAGACAAAAGATACAGCAAAAAAGAGCAAGGCCATTGTCTTACAGCATTTAGTGAACTTAGGAAAGGGTGCTGCATTAAAAACAGGTTGTGATTACGCTGTAAAAAATAAAGCAGATATTATAATTGTCATAGATGCTGATGCTCAGCATAATCCGGATGATATTCCAAAATTCTTGGAAAACTTAAAAAATGATGATATTATTCTTACATACAGAAGGTTAAACAAAAATATGCCTTTTATACTAAAGTTCGGAAATTTGTTTATCAACAAAACAATAAATTTTTTATATGGGATAAAAATCAAAGATAGTCAGTGCGGCTATCGTGCTTTTACTGCAAAAGCTTATAAAAAATTAAGATGGAAAGCATCTGATTATAGCATGGAAAGTGAGATGATAGCAAAGATAGGGAAATACAAGTTATCATACAAAGAAATTCCTATAGAGACAATTTACTCGGATAAGTATAAAGGCACGACTATACTTGATGGAATAAAAATCATCTTTAATTTATTGCTTTGGAAATTCAATAATATTTAGGTAAAAATGGTAAATATACTCGGCATTCAAATTTTGGGCGTTTTATTTGGATTTTTTATGATGTATTATACATTCCTGCAGTATAAAAAAAATGAGTTTACAATAAAAGAGTACAGCTTCTGGTTCGCATTCTGGAGTTTATTTGTAATCATTACTCTATTTCCGCAAATTCTGGATCCGTTGCTTGATACATTGAACATTGGAAGGGCATTGGACTTTTTTATAATTACAGGATTTCTTTTCCTGATATTTGTTGTTTTCTACACTTACACCATTGCAAGAAAAAACCAAATAAAACTTGAGGAAGTAGTCAGGAATATAGCAATAAAAAGAAAATAAATGGCACCTGTTAATTTCATAAAATTTCTGGATAAATATGTTTGCTACTTGTCTTGTCTATTCTTGTCTATATTCAATATATTCGGAAACAAAAAAATAGATGTTCCTAAAAATATTCTTGTCATACAATTATGGGGCCTTGGAGAGACCATTTTGACATTACCTGCAATAGAAGCGCTAAGGCAGAAATACAAAAAAAGCAATATATACATTTTAGTCACAAACAGGAACGAAGGGGTTTATTTTAATAATAAAAATATTAATAATGTAAAAGTCTTGAAATTAAATCCAATTTCCATTAAACTTTTCATGTCTCTTAATTTCAAAAAATATGACTTAGTAATAGATATGGAAGAATATCTTAATATTTCCTCTATCATTGCATTTTTTGTAGGAAAGCGAAGGATTGGATTTTCCCATGGAATAAGATCTACACTATATACTGAAACGGTGGATTACAATGACAAACAGCATGTTGTTTACACATTTTTGGATTTATTAAAGCCATTAGGAATTAAGAAAACAGTTGAAAAATTGTCAAAACTAAATTATTCTAACAAGGATAAAAACAATGTTGAAAAATTATTGAAAAAATACAATATTGGGAAAAAGGATTTTCTTGTTGGTTTTGGAGTTGGTGCAGCTGAATCATCAAAATCCCGAATGTGGCCAAAAGATAGGTTTGCTCAATTAGCTAATCAATTGATAAAAAAGTACAATGCAAAAATATTTTTAATTGGCAATAATGAAGAAAAAGATTTAATTAATAAATTACAAAAAGCAATTGAAAAAAATAATAAATCTTTTAATGTTGCCGGATTAATTAATGTAAAAGAAATGTTTTATTTTGTAAGTCTTTGTAAATTATTTATTGGAAATGACTCGGGGCCAATGCATGTAGCTGCCGCACAAGGCGTAAAAACAATAGGTTTGTTTGGATGTAATCTCCCTGTAAGATTTGCGCCATTTGGAAAAAACAATTATTCAATCTACAAAAAAAACAATCAAAATGCGTGCATCAATGTCCATAAAGCAGAAGTTGGTGAATGTAAGTTTGGAATTGAAAACGCATGTGTAAAAAAGATACAAGTTTCTGATGTTGTTTCTATAGTGGATAAGGTTATGAAGAGGAGAAAAAAATAATTATTCTAAATGCTCATATTCCCCATATGTAAAAAACCCAATAAGCTGTTTTAATCTTGCTAACTTAGGAAATAAATCTTTCTCTAAGCTGTTAACATTCTCAAACAATTCAAAAATCTCTGGCTTGAAGATATAAATTCCAGCATTGACTATATTCGTTGAATTCTGTTTAGGTTTCTCTTGGAAATCTACAATAAAATCACCATCTAAGATAGCAGTTCCGTAACCGATAGTTTTTTCTCTTGTCATCAACCCCATTGTAGCCATTTTATCAAGCTCAAGATGCTTCTTTATCATTTTTAATAAGTCAAAACTATTGTAAGTATCCCCAGACATTACTATAAAACTATTTTTTACTTTACCTTTTACAACTTGTAATGCTTCTGCATTTCCCCTTGCATTAGTTTCAATTATTTCAACATTAATATTTGACTCTGAAATTTCATTTAGTAATAAATTAATATTTTTAGTATGCTGAGTAATAATATAAAGATTATTTATACCATGCTGTGCAAAAAATTCTAATTGATTTTTTATTAATGTTTTTCCTTTTAATTTCTTTAACAAATTTTTTTGATGCTCTCCTTTTATCAATAAAACTGCAGTATTTATTGACTGTTCCTGCAAACCTTTTTTTAGAAAAAATTCCATTGCCTGGCTTCTTGACCTTATTACAGAGCCATCCACCTTGCTGTCCACTAAATCCAGCAAAGATTTGTCCAGACTTATAGCAATTTTGGGCTTTGCCATGGTGTGAAATAGTAGTATAAATTCATACTTTTTATACTTTTCTATTTTAGTATATACTATAGTATATATTTATTAACGAAAGGTTTATATATTATGAGTATGAACTATTCATACTATGATAACAAATTATAAAGAAGTAAAGAAAGAATGGGGAAAAGAGATCTGGATTACTAATAGGGATTATTGTGGAAAAAGGTTGATTCTAAACAAAGGCTTCAGATGCTCAATGCATTTCCATAAAAACAAAGATGAAACATTCTACATATTGGCAGGCAAGGTTTTGATGGAAATAGGAGATAAAAAGTATATAATGCTTACAGGACACTCAATTCTAATTGAACCAGACACAAAACACCGCTTTACTGGTTTGGAAAACAGCGAAATAATGGAATTCTCAACACATCATGAAGATTCTGATTCTTACAGAGATGAGATATCGGGAAAGGTTGACTTGAATAAGCTGGAGCTGCCAGAATGAAATGCTTAGTTACAGGTGGTGCTGGATTTATAGGCTCTAATCTTGCCTTAGAGCTGGAAAAGCAGGGTCATGAAGTTGTAGTAGTAGACACCATGCTTTCTGGAAATAAAAATAATTTAGATAATTTTAAAGGAAAAATAATTGAAAAAGATGTTTCTGAACCTCTTGAGCTGAATGAGAAATTTGATGTTATATTCCATGAAGCTGCAATAACAGACCCAAGGCATCCAAATGATGAAGAGACTTATAACAAAAACATCCAAGGCTTCAAAAATATAATAAATCTGGCACAAAAAAACAATGTCAAGTTAATCTATGCCTCTACTGCTGGATTGTATGGAAATGGCCCAGTTCCAATGAAAGAGGGCCAGGAAAAAGAAACTCTAAGTGCATATGGAAAATCAAAATTAGAAATGGATAATATTGCCTCTAAATTATTTGATAAGATGTATATTGTAGGTTTGAGGTATTTCAATGTATTTGGTCCAAGAGAAGCATACAAAAATCGTGCAGCATCTATGGCTTATCATTTAGGCAAGCAGATAAAATTTAACAGGAAACCAAGAATCTTTAAATTTGGAGAGCAAATAAGAGACCATATCTATGTCAAAGATGCTGTTGATGCTACAATCAAAGCAGTAGATGCAAAAAAAAGCTGCATAGTTAACGTAGGAACCGGCATAGGAACCACTTTTAATGAACTAGTAAATGTTCTTAATGAAGTTTTAGAAAAAGACCTTAAAACAGAATATTTTGATATGTCTTATGATCCAAAAACTTACCAAAGCAATACACAAGCAGACACAACAAAAGCTGAGAATCTTATTGGCTTTAAAGCAAAATGGTCATTAAAAGAGGGTATAAAAGATTATTTCAATTTTTTAGATGAATGTGGGTGGGAACAATGAATAATTTACTAAAAGTTGTTGAACAATTCAAGAATAAAAAAATATTGATTTTAGGAGATGTAATGCTGGACAAATACATCTGGGGAGATGTTTCAAGAATAAGCCCGGAGGCTCCTGTACAGATTGTTAATGTTACCAGGGAAAGCTATGTTCCAGGCGGAGCAGCAAACGTTGCTAATAATATAGCGGCTTTAAGTGCAAAATCATTCATAGTCGGTGTTGTTGGTAATGATAACACCAAAAAAGAGCTAATTAAAGAACTTGAAAAAAGAAATGTGGATGTAAATGGTTTAATCATTGATGAAAACAAAAGGACCATAAGAAAAGTAAGAGTATTTGGAAGGAACCAACAGTTATTGAGATTTGATTATGAAAAGAAAGGTTATGTAGATGCTAACACAGAAAACAGCATTTTTGATTTTGTCTCAAAAAAATTGGATGAAATTGATGCTATTATTATTTCTGATTATGCAAAAGGTACAATAACAAAAAACCTGATGGAAAAATTAATTGCGCTTTGCAAAGAAAAAAATAAAATCGTTGTAATTGACCCTAAACCAAAGCACAAAGGGTTCTACAAAAATGCCACTTTGATAACTCCAAATCATAAGGAAGCTCATGAGATGACAGGTCTTGCTGAAGAATATCTTTCCGATGTTGATATAGAGAAAATGGGCAAAAAATTACTGGGGGAATTGAACAGCACTATCCTTATAACCAAAGGGGAAAAAGGCATGTCATTGTTTGAGAAAGATGAAAAAGTAACAATCATACCAACATTCGCAAAAGAAGTCTATGATATTGTTGGTGCTGGTGATACTTCTGCAGCTACCTTAACGTTAGCTTTGGCATCAGGAGCATCATTTGGGGAAGCTGCTGTTATTGCAAATCATGCTGCAGGTATTACGGTAGGAAAAATAGGAACATCGACTGTAAGCATAGAAGAATTGAGGAAAAGTATTGAAAATGCATAAAGCTGTTATTTTAGACAGAGATGGAACTTTAAATGAAGACAAGGACTATGTCTACAAAACGGAAGACTTTAAACTGCTTCCTGGAGTAATAGAAGGATTAAAGTTATTGTCAAAAGATTTTATTTTTGTCATTATAACAAATCAGTCTGGCATTGGTCGTGGGGTATATACAGAAGAAGACATGCATAAATTCAATGAAAAACTAATCGATGAACTGAAAAAAGAAAACATAGAGATTAAAAAAATATATTTTTGTTCGCACATTCCAGAAGATAACTGTGACTGCAGAAAGCCGGAAACAAAAAATATACAGCAAGCAAGACGGGACTTTGATATTGACATAGAAAAATCCTGGATTATTGGTGACCATCCAAGTGATATTGAACTTGGCAAAAGAATGGGAACAAGAGCAGTGTATTTGCTTACCGGCCATGGAAAAAAGCATTCAGAGGACTTGGCAAAGCCGGATTTCATTGCAGAAAATTTTATGGAAGCAGCAAAATTCATAATAAAGAATGATTAAAATGACTAATGAAAAAATAAATACCATCAGCGAATTAAAAGATATTTCAGAAGAATTAAGAAACCAGAATAAAATAGTCATAACTACAAATGGTGTATTTGATATTCTGCATATTGGCCATATAAGATATTTGCAAGAAGCGAAAAAGCTTGGAGATGTTTTAATTGTGGCTGTAAATTCAGATTTTTCTACAAAGAGAATTAAAGGCCCAAAAAGGCCGTTAAATAATGAAAAAGACAGAGTAGAAGCTTTGGCTGCTTTAGAATGCGTTGACTATGTAGCGATATTTAATGAGGAGACTCCAATAAAATTTCTTGAGGAAATAAAGCCAAGTATCCACGCCAAAGGTGGTGACTACAATATAAACCAGATAATTGAGAAAGATGCTGTGGAAAAAAATAATGGAAAAATAGTATTAATTCCAAAAGTTACGGGTTATTCTACAAGTGATTTGATAAACAAAATAATTAAAGTCTATACAAATATGGTTTCTTAAAACAACGCATAAATAAAAGGACTTAATGCGCTACTTTGCACAGATATAATCAATGCTCCAACTAGAATAACAACTTATTCCTAGAATATACAGGCTAAAAAACCTTCTGTTTTTTGCACACCAGAAATTGCATAGCAATTTCTTAGTGTTTTAATCTCAAAACTGCCTGTAATATTCTTCAATAGGCTTCTTTTTTAAGTTTAAATTCTGCCAATCTCCCAACTTTTCGAGAGATTTATCTTGCTCAAAAATCATATAGCTTCTGGATTTTCTGTTTCTTGATAAATATTTTTAATCTTCTTCGATACCTTTTTAAAATTCACCTTTTTCTTGATATCACTATGTCATTAAAACTGTCAGTAATCATACCAGTATATAATGAAGAAAAAACAATAGATGCCGTAATTGGGAGTGTGCAAAAAGCTGCATTGAATGGTATAAAAAAAGAAATAATTGTTGTTGATGATTTCTCAACAGATGATACAAGAAAAATTCTGTTAGGGTTAAAGGGATCCAACTTAAAAATATTTTTTCATCAAAAAAATCAAGGAAAAGGGACTGCAATAAGAACAGGGCTTAA
>Ga0208278_1001328_pt1 | contig 11727 bp, 10 predicted proteins | sample ETN01SmetaG_FD_185794 | JGI IMG/M metagenome (GOLD analysis project Ga0208278, IMG submission 185794) | Marine microbial and viral communities from oxygen minimum zone, Eastern Pacific Ocean - ETNP2014F12-01SV259 (SPAdes) (version 2) | ecosystem: Environmental > Aquatic > Marine > Oceanic ...
TGCTTTGCGTCAAGCAGTTGTTAATAAAGATATACGTGCTTCGATTAGTTTATTCATTGATGAACCACCGGTGTTGTTTGATACATTGCCAAGAACTATGAGAATGTTTCCTGATGTGGATTTGCGTGATGCGTTTTCTCGTGGTCAAATATCTAGTAAAAAGTGGCTTGTAGATGAATTAAAAGTATTAAATTTGGATTTAGGTACAATATTTTTATGTGCTGGTTGGTATGGCTCGTTGGCATTATTATTATTTGAGTCTGATTTAGATATTGAAAAAATTCGATCGTTTGATGTTGATGATAGTTGTTGGAAAATTGCTGATACTATTAACAGGCCATATGTAATGTCTGAATGGAAATTTAAAGCACAAACTGCCGACATTCATGAAATCAATTACACTGATGGCCATGAATATATTACTCTTAAAAGTAACGGTGAAGGTCAAAAATTATATGATAAACCCGATACAGTTATTAATACAAGCAGTGAGCATATTGAGAATTTCAAAGAATGGTACACTTCAATAGCACCAGGCACATTGGTTATTTTACAAACCAATGATTATTTTGAAATAGCAGATCATATTAATTGTGTTAAAAATATTGATGCATTTAAAGATATGGCACCTATGTCTAATATACTTTTTGAAGGTACATTAAATCTTGAATTTTATAATAGGTATATGTTAATAGGATATCGGTAGTGTATCAGTATAGTGATATCCGCACAGTACATTTAGAAGTTACTCAACGCTGCCAGGCGGCATGTCCTATGTGCGATCGTAATATGAACGGCGGCGCCGACAATCCGCATATGACTAATGCTGAATTGTCATTAGAAGATTGCGAGAAAATTTTTAGTATTCCTTTTATACAGCAACTTAATACAATGTATATGTGTGGTAATCTCGGCGATCCAATTGTAGCAAAAGATACCCTTGAAATTTTTAAGTATTTTAGAAAGCATAATCCCAAAATGTGGTTGAGTATGAATACTAATGCTGGTGCCCGTGATTCCGAATGGTGGGAAGAATTAGCAAGTATATATGGCCGAATGGGTGCTGTTATTTTTAGTGTAGATGGCCTCCGCGATACTAATCATTTGTATAGGCAAAATGTCAATTGGGATATAGTAGAACGTAGTATGCGAGCATTTGTTGGAGCAGGTGGAAGAGGCCGATGGGATTTTTTAATATTTGAACATAACGAGCATCAAATCGACGAAGCAGAAGCAATAGCAAATGAGATAGGCTTTGAGAAGTTTATAAAAAAGAAAACTGGACGATTCTTTAGCAGTGCTAAAAATAAAGGCAAGGAAGAACACCAGGCAGTAAATCGCAAAGGTACAAAAACACAGACATTAACAAAACCTAAAAAAGAAGAGCATTTAAACAGGGCTATCGCAAAGGAAGAACAGTTAATAAAACAATATGGTAGTATGATGGAATATTATAATACTTGTAAAGTTAACTGTAAAGTACAAAAAGATGCGAGTATTTATATAACAGCAGAGGGATTGCTTATGCCTTGCTGTTGGACTGCTGGTCGAATGTATAAATGGTGGCATAAAGATTACAAAGTCGAACAGGTTTGGGATTTCATTGATCGTGCCGGCGGTAAAGAAGGAATTAATGTAATAGACAATAATCTTCGAGAAGTAGTTAATACTAATGGTATTTTACAAGATATTGAAAGTAGTTGGAAAATTAATAGCCTCAAAGAAGGCAAATTAGGTGTTTGTGCCCAAAAATGCGGATCGGAATTTGACCCATTTGGCGAACAATTTAATTAGAATTAGTTCTATTGAGAATTAAATTTAATTTTCTAATATTGTTTTTATTGTGTAGAATAAGTTTAGTTCCGGTGTGTAATGGTTTCGGCCATGCACCAATATTAACCCACGCATATCCCACGTGCTCGTCATTTAATATAGGATGAAATTCATCGACAATTAAACTGACAAAACTGGCATAATTAAAACCATCGTCGTTGCTAACAAAATTGTCAAACGGTATTGTTTTAATAATTTTTGGAAAAGCAAGTAATTCTTCGTCAAGTTCTCTCTGTAATGCTACGCCCAATGTTTCTCCCTCTTCAACTTTTCCACCGAAGAAACTCCAAGTTAATGGATGCGAACTATCTGCAGAACGGAGGCCGAGTAATATACGGTTCGTCCTGATACTTAAAAAGATGGTGCCTACTGCCTTTATCATTGTAATGTTTTATATGTATATTTACATGATTTACAAAACCACAGATTTTTTTTGTCGTCGACGTATAATTGCTTTGAACACCTAGGGCATTGTATTAACGTATGCCTCACAGTGTCTTTTGCTACAGCATTATTCTCCAAAATCCTGGTAGGTATCTTCCTTGATATGAATCCATCCACTGTGTTCCGTTCCATTTGAATTGATCTCCGGTGTAATTGTTCTGTATGTAAGTTATCTCTCCGGTGCTTGAAGCATCAAAATATATAACCCAATTTGCACCATTATATTGTATAATATCATTTTTATTTGCTACTATATCTCCCCATGCTGTCGTCGATGAACCGACGGCACCCACGTCATCTAATATTAAATATTTTTGATTTGTAGCAACAACCGGTAATGTACCATCCCCGGGATAATTCTTTAATGGATTTATAACTGCGTTAACAGTAAATCCTGTGCCTGGTAATGTGTCTGTGTCGACATTAAATGTAACACGGTTTGGTGTATTTGTTTCTGTGATAGTGCCCACAATGTCATTTGTGGATACTTCTATGTCAGAACTTAACCGCAAATGTATTTGAGTTACGCCACTAACTAGGTTGTATGAATACTCCTCAATTAATTCGGCCCAACTCATAGGTTTGCCATCCCCTCGATCATTTATACCAGCATAGTTTAATAATTCCAACTGCCCATTTGAAACTTTTAATGATGCATTTTTTGGTGTAATAATATCTCTAGTTAAGTAGTCTGTGCCTCCAAAGAAATCATAAGCATCTGCATCAAAGTCTTCTGGATATTCGTGTATTCTTGTTGTAATTTGTTCGATAACTCGTCGTTGTTGTATTTTAGCAGGCGGGCTAATCCACACCGGCATAGTAAATGTTATTGAACCAACATCGATTTGTGAATCAATACCTTGTGGTACACCCCTTGAACTCCAACTTATATCGGTTAATTCAACAACAACAAGAGATGTCCAATCTAATATATTTGTACTACCTTGCAATTCAATAGCAGGGTTGAATAGCACTAATATCTGTTCAAAAAGTTGTAATTTCTGATCAGAATTACTTGTCCATACATCAACCTGCATTGTTAGGGTATATGGAACTGGCATTAGGCGTTCGGTACTATAATGGTTTCCTGGCTCATTGGTGTATTCATTCAATTCTTGGTCATATTTCCGTTCTGTTATAGTATCCTTTTCAACATGGAATGGATTTAGTGTTCTCGACCGATCTGGCTGTAATGTTAAAATATGTGCTGTAATAAATGGACAGGAATTAACAACATTTTCGCTATTATTTCGTAAAATGTGTCCAACCATTCGTTGCATATCTGCATATCGACAAGGAACTTTTATAAATTTCGTATCGCCATCTTTACCTTTTCCAGTTTTGACTAATAGTCCACCAAATAATCGTATAAATTGTAAAATATATCGACGAAACTGCTCATCGTAAAAGTATCCTGCTTTATTGTATCTGCTTGTCATTTATGTTCTCTTTAAAAATCTGATTTTGGTTTTACTATGTTGCTTAATCCTTGTTTTGATGGTGTGCCATTATCAATTACATTTGCATTATCAGTAAAAGTACGTAACACCGTGTTGGCGGCACGCCATACTTGCCGATGATCATCCTCAACTTTAATCCATCTTGTACCTTTTTTAAGAAACAGTCGATGTGGGTTAAAGTCAGTCCTTAGAAAGTAGTCACCAGCAACTGCGGATTCAGGAAATGTTGCGCCACTGCCAACCAGTGATGCGCCATTAGGTGGCGTTCCATCGGCTTCCCAAATAGATTTCTTCCCACTTTCAGCATTATAATATAGATGACCAGTTTCAAATCCATGTTTTGGTACTTCATTTTCACTTTGCTCAAGCATTGCTTCACTGATTTCTAATTCATTGTTATATGTACTGAGTATGTGTTTCAAATCATCTGCTTTATCACCATCGCCGAGGATATCACGGTATTCGACAGTATCTTGTAATCCTTGACATTTAACACGTATAAGATGAGGCCACCAATTTGCATCAAATCCGGCGGCTTCTCTTACTACATCTTCAACTACATAAAACTTTCTTATTGGTCCTTTGGAATTGTCAAGGCCAGTATCATCAAGTAGATGTGGTAGTTCGAGTACATCACCGCTCATTATTTTACGACCCAGTACCGTCATATGATCATTCAAATGGAATGTCATAAAAATACTATCGTTTGCTAAGAATAAACCAAATTGGGTTAAATCAAAATCATTGTCTGCTGGCTGGTATACACCTCGCATATCATATACATCTTCGTCATATTTGCGATCCCTGTTTTCAAGGAATAATAAATCTTGTATCTTTGTCTCTGCAACAATATCCTCTGATGTTTTTCTCTTACTATAATTTGGTTGTGTAGCGTCTTCTTTATCTACAGTACCGTCGGCATTAATTGTTTCACCTTGGTCATATATACCGATATACTTATGTATAAAGACACCAGTGCCGCCGGCATATATGTGTTCCCCGACAATTCTGTCGACGAATTTGTAGTCATTTCCTTTTTCTGGCTTCCAAAGTGATAATCGAGGCATAGTTAAATTTCTTTATTATATTTATCGCTTTAGGGAAGGTTGACAACGATTCGAAATGTAGTATAATATACGAATGTTAATTTAGGAATTGGAACTATGGCTAGAAACTCACGAAAACGAAAAACAAAAACAACTGCTGGTAATTACCCGGCCCCTGTGTGGGATCTCTATCAGGACGAAGAAGCAATGGATATAGATCAAGCAAAATTATCAAAAGCAGTACAAGATGGATTCCGCCACTATAATCTTAAATATAAAGCCAAAGATGCTAAAAATTGGTTTATTCAATATCTGAAGAAAGAAAAGGTAGATGCAACTAAAATAAAGCATATTAAAAAATTAGATGATTGGCAAGTTGGCAATACATACGGGTCACTGGCTAAAATGTTAATGGACGGATGTCCTAAAATAGACAAATATACAGATGCAATTAACGATAAACTCGAAAAATTACTTCTAGTTAAAATTGGCAACGATGATGAAAAGAAAAAAACGGCTAAACAACTTGCCCCGGTAATATCAATACAAGAACGGATGAAGGAAAAACTTAATGAGTTTTTAGGACAGCACGTCGAAAACGAGATTGATGATTTTTTTCAAAATAAGTTTAAAAGCAAGTTTAGGTTATTAGATGCATTACAGGCACACACAATAACAGGTAAAGCCGCTGGTATGATTTCTGATATGTATTATCAGGAAGTAAAAGATCTAACGGAATTATTAAATCCCCCAAAAGAACAGGATGATATGTTTGTCCAATTAACCGAAGGTTACCCATATAAAAAGACTGAGTTAAAAAAGATTTTAGTATTTTATACAATGTTAGTAGAAGATGCTGATCATTATGCAAATTCACAAAAAGCGACTCGCAAGATTAGGGTTAGAAAAGCACCAAGTTTGGAAAAAATAGTTGCTAAATTAAATTATAAACTAAATGATGATGCTTATAAACTAGTGTCAATAGATCCTAAAAAAATTGTAGGTGCACAAGAGTTATGGGTGTTTAATACTAAAACTCGTAAATTAGGCAAATATGTTGCAAGCAATGGGTTTAGCACTGGCGAATTAGGTATCAAAGGCACTAGTATTACCGGGTTTGATGACACGAAGAGTATACAAAAAACGGTTCGTAAACCAGATGTAACCCTAAAAGAGTTTCAACAGGCTGGGAAAGTTGCTTTACGTAAATTCTTAGAAGAGATAAAAGCAACCGATATAAAATTAACTGGCAGGATTAATAAGGAAATAATTCTCTTAAAAGTTATTTAACATTATTGTACTAAATAGTATGATGCTCATTAAGTGGGTTTTAATAATATCGTTGTTGTGTGTCCCTTTGCAAGTATCAGCATTGCAATTGTTGTTTGTCAGCACGGATTGGTGTCCGGTTTGCCATCGAGTTAACACTGAAGTTGTTCCAACTTACCAAAGTTCCGATTTACCATTTATAAAAATAGATATTACGACTGGTATAATTGAAAACAAGGAATATGCTAATGCATATAGAAATGGTGTGATTGCTCGTCTTTATGGAGTTCCTGCGTTTATAATTTGGGATGAAGTTAATAAACGAGAAATAGTACGTTGGGTAGGTTATGTATCCGTGGCGCATTTTAATGATATGCTCGAACGTGCTAAAGTAGTAGCAATTAATAATATAGAGAAATGTAAAAATTTCAATATTTGCGTACCGAGTAATATACAATAGAATATAAAACGTATTAAAGCAACAATGGACGATCTTATAAAAGATAATGTTTGATCTAAATGACAAATATGTTAGTTTCAATGGAAAGTTCGTTTTATCGGGTATACAGGCAATTGTTAAGTTAACATTATTGCAAAAAGAACTTGATCGCCGAGCTGGGTTAAGAACGGCCGGATATGTAAGTGGTTATAGAGGTTCGCCCCTGGGATATCTAGATAAAGAATTTTTATCGCATAACGATTTACTAATAAAAAATAATATAAAGTTCAGAGCGGCAGTCAATGAGGATTTAGCAGTAGGAGCAATACAAGGTACACAACAATTAGGAATTATATCACCGTCCACTGTTGACGGTGTTTTTGGTTTTTGGTATGGAAAAGGGCCTGGCGTGGATCGCAGTGGCGATCATTTTAAACATTCAAGTTTTTTTGGTACAGCAAAGCACGGTGGTGTTTTAGCATTTGCAGGTGATGACCATGCAAGTAAAAGTTCGACAGTACCCCATGAGACGAGTTCCACTTTTGCTTCTTGGAATATACCGGTTATAACACCGGCCACTGTTGAGGATGTGATGCGCCTGGGATTGCTTGGCGTAGGTTTATCGCGGTACAGTGGATTATTTGTATGCATGAAAATTATTACTAATTTAGCAGATGCGTATCAATCAGCAACTGTTGATTTAACATCTTGGCAACCGACAATGCCACCGGCAGAATTTGATGTAAGTGCCCGGTGGCCGGAAGACTTACACAGTGAAGCAAGAATTTACGAAGAAAAATTACCAGCAGTACAAGAATTTTTAAAACATAATAAGTTTAATGAAGTCACACATAATGCAGCCGAAAAGAAGTTGGGCATTATCGCAGTTGGTAAAAGTTATGTAGATGTGCTCACGGCATTGCAACATTATGATATAGTACCAGAGGACCATGGAATTAGTATACTTAAAATGGGTGTGTCGTTCCCGCTGGAACAAGATAAAGTAACAAAGTTTTGTTTTGAACATAGCAGGCCGGCTCAGATACTTGTTGTAGAAGAAAAAACCCCGGTTGTAGAAAATCAAATTTATAAGTTGATGTATGGCTATTCTAAAATGCCACCGATACATGGTAAAGATTTATTAACACCGTGTGTTGAACTTGATAGTTACGATATCGCAAAAGTAATAATGAAATTATTAGGCCTGGCATTTGATAATAAGTATGATCTGGCAACTGTTAATCCGCAATATCGTGATGCAGGTAAAGGCGCAAGATACCCATATTATTGTAGCGGATGCCCGCATAATATTAGTACAGCATTACCTAAAGGTAGTAAAGCATTAATAGGAATAGGATGCCATTATATAGCACAATTTATTCCATCTCGGCCGACAGTTACTTTGGCTCCTATGGGCAGTGAGGGAATGAACTGGGTAGGCCAACACGAATGGAATGAAGCAGATCATGTATTTGCTAATTTAGGAGATGGTACATATTTTCACAGTGGTATATTGGCAATACGTCAGGCATTAGCATCTGATGCTAATATGACGTATAAGATATTGTTTAACGATGCGGTAGCAATGACAGGCGGACAAAAAGTAGATGGTACATTAACAATACCTATGGTTTGCCAACAAGTGTTAGCAGAAGGTGCTAAAGATATTTCGTTAGTATCTGTTAATCCAAACAAATGGAAATTTAAACTACCAAAAGAAGTAAAAATATATCCTAAAGAAAAATTTACAGAAGTACAAACAGCATTAACAAAAGTTAAAGGAATTACGGTATTAATTTATGAACAACAATGTGCAACAGAACGACGTAGAGAAATTAAGCGGAATATACAAGAAGCACCTAACGAACGTGTATGGATCAATCCAGAGGTATGTGAGGACTGCGGTGATTGTTCTACACAATCTAATTGTTTAAGTATAGTTCCTGTAGAAACAAAACTTGGCAGAAAGAGACAAGTAGATCAAGACAGTTGTAACTATTCATATGATTGCTTAAAAGGATATTGTCCATCATTTATAACAGTTAAAGGCAAACGAGTATCTAAACCACTACTCAATATTGAATTGCCTGAATTTGATAAAGGATCTAATTTGGGTACTTGGAAATTTAGGACAGGAGAGCGATATAATATTTTACTTGCAGGTATAGGAGGAACAGGTATTATTAGTTTAAGTCAAATGCTGAGTGTAGCAGCTCATATAGATGGAATGAAAATAGTTGCAACTGATCAAACAGGGTTAGCACAGAAGTATGGAGCAGTGACATCTATGTTAAGTTTTGGTAGAGATGCATGGGGTAAAATGTATCCCGGCACAGCAGATTTAGTCATAGGTGCTGATCCGCAAGTTTCGGTGGGTAAGGATTTAATGCGTTATGTAGGTAAAGATACAGTTACGTTGCTTAATTCCAAGCCGTCAAATACAGGTGAATATATTGCAAACAGGGATTGGAAGTTTGATGTAAAAAACGCAGAAACTTTATTAAAAGAGCACAGTAAAGAAGTATATATGTTTAACGCATCAGACTATGCTAAAAAATTAACCGGACATAGTTTAATGTTAAACATGTTAATGTTAGGCTATGCATATGAGAAAGGTTTGCTACCGATTCGCGAAGCCTCAATAATGCAAGCAATTGAAGTAAATGGAACAATGGTTGATGTTAATAAAAAAGCATGGTTTTTAGGCAGGCATTCTGCTACAGTTAATGGTAGAGGAATTATTGAACGAGAGATTAATAGAAAACATAATATTATAAAAGAAACAAAATATGGTGGTTTATATTATAGAGTTGATCTATTAAAAGAATACCAGGATGAAAAATATGCACAGCAATATTTTGATTTAGTTACTCAAGCAAATGTTAAAGATACGTTATTAAATAGAACAGAATTTTCAGAAGCAGTAATGAAAAATTTATATAAATTAATGGCGTATAAAGATGAATACGAGGTTGCTCGTATATGGGATAAGACCATTGACGGCTTTGATAATGAATTTTTTGAAATCAAAGGGATAAATTTTCATATGAGTTTGCCTTGGCAACGCAAGGCTAAACGTAAAACAAGGCTACCAGGGTACACTAAAGTATTTTTTAAATACTTAAAACACGGTAAAAGATTACGTGGTACAATATTTGATTTATTTGGCTACTCGTATGAAAGAAAACTTGAACGAAAGTTACGAGATCACTATATTGAGTTAGTTAAGGAATGGACCAAGAGTATAAACTTAGATAATTATAACGATATAGTAAAGTTAGCAAACCGACCAAACGATGTTAGGGGTTATGGTTTTATAAAGATAAAGAGTATAAAGTTTCTTTATAACAATTTGCTATGAATTTAAAACAACTGCTATAAGATAAATACTATATTATAGGATAATAGCATGTCACGAAAACCAACTTCAGCACGTAATGAAATAATAAAAAATTTACAAGCACGACTCGGCGGAGGTATGGTCGATGTGGAATTGGACCCAGAGCATTATAATATAGCCATTGATCGTGCTATTGCCAGATACCGGCAGCGAGCGGCAAACGCTACTGAAGAAAGTGGTATGTTTCTTACAACACAAACCGATGTTAATGAGTATTATTTGCCAAATGAAGTGCTTGAAGTTCGTAAAATTTATAGGCGAGCAATAGGTAGTGATGCTGGCACAGGCACAGGCATTGACCCATTTGATTTAGCATTTACTAATCTTTATATTTTACAAGCCGGCCGGGTTGGCGGTGTTAGTTTATTTGATGCATTTAGTCAATATCAAGAAGTTGTTGGTAGAATTTTTGGATCTGACATTAACTTTACATGGCATCCAAATACGCATAAATTAGTAATGATTCGTCGTATTAGAAATGAAGAAAGTATTTTGCTTCATGTTTATAATGAAAAACCTGAGAATGAGTTATTAAGAGATCGTAGAAGTAAGTTATGGTTGGAAGATTATGCTTTAGCAAACTGCAAGGGCATGTTAGGAGAAGCAAGAGGCAAATATTCTGCTTTACCTGGTGCCGCAGGCGGCGTACAATTAAATGGTGAACAATTAAAAGCCGAAGCAGCCGCTGAGTTTGATAGGCTTGAAATTGAATTGCAACGATACTCCGATGGCAGTGAACCGCCAACATTTATTATTGGGTAACTTGACAACTTGATATAAATCGTTTATAATATTTGTATGATTATAGGATTAGTAGGCCTCAAAGGTTCAGGCAAAGATACTGTAGCAAATTATTTTATTACGCATTATGATAATTGGATCATAGGTAGTTTTGCTGATTCTCTTAAAGATTCCATTGCTTGTGTATTTGGCTGGGATAGAGAATTACTCGAAGGTAACACACAAGATAGTAGAGCATGGCGAGAAACTACCGATACTTGGTGGTCGGAAAAGTTGAACAGGCCTAATTTTACTCCCCGCGAGGCGTTACAAGTAGTCGGTACAGATTTGTGGCGTAATTTATTTAATGATGATATTTGGTTATTAAGTTTCGAAAAGAAGTTATTAACTAAACAAGAAAATGTTATTCTCACTGACTGCCGTTTCCCAAATGAGATTGAGTTAATTAGACGATTAAATGGTAAAATTGTTAGAGTAAAACGCGGCGAAGATCCTGAATGGTGGAATACTGCCGTTGCTGACAATGCAGAGCGTGTTAATCCTATGCACGAATTAATGATGCCAACAGTGTATCCTGAGGTACACTCAAGCGAACATTCATGGGCCGGATGCGATGTAGATTATACAATTTATAATGATGGCACATTTGATGACTTAGAACGTACTATTAAAAATCTGGTACAAGATCCCCTTGCCTCCACGGTATTCCGATATCACTGAGTAGTACAAAACAGTTAGAGCAAACTGTTTTTAAATTTTTCCAGTCATTATTATTTCGGTTCCCATCTATGTGATATACATTTAATTGTATGGTATGTTCTGCGGCAAAGTTACATCGCTCACATCGTTTTTTCTTTTTATAGCCGCTCTTAATCCATCTAGTCACCGGTGTTGCTCCTAATCCTTTTTTTAGTCGTAGACATTTGTCGCAGTGTTTGCGATAATATGTTTTGCTATTCTTTATATAGTTAATCGCAACAGGCCGTTTTTTACAAGGGCAAAGTGGTCGTGTTGTGCTCATACTACTATTTACGACGAACCCTTTTAAAGGTAGTTCTATATCGGTGTTATTTACTAGAATTTAAATAAATATGT
>Ga0208278_1001333_pt1 | contig 11670 bp, 14 predicted proteins | sample ETN01SmetaG_FD_185794 | JGI IMG/M metagenome (GOLD analysis project Ga0208278, IMG submission 185794) | Marine microbial and viral communities from oxygen minimum zone, Eastern Pacific Ocean - ETNP2014F12-01SV259 (SPAdes) (version 2) | ecosystem: Environmental > Aquatic > Marine > Oceanic ...
TGAAAACCGAACGACCAAGAGGCTGGTGCTGCTGGTCGTCTTCAGCGTTATAATTATCCTGATTGTGGTCATATCGGCTCCGCAATCAAGCAAAGATCGCGCGCCCGCGCACGCCGCCGGCGGCGGCAGCGAATCTGCGCTTCCCACGCTGCACGAAACCCCGCGCGAGGTCCCCGCCATAACCTTTGCCGACGGCGAGGGGGAAGAGGCCACCCTTGCCACCTTTAAGGGACAGGTGGGGGTGGTGAATTTCTGGGCCACCTGGTGCGCGCCATGTATCCGTGAACTGCCGTCCCTGATGCGTCTGGCGGCAACCATGAAGGACTACAACCTGGCCCTTATCGCCCTTTCCCAGGACTCCCAAGGCGCCGGAACGGTGGCGCCCTTTCTTGAGAAAAACAGGCTTTCCGGCCTTCCTGTCTTTTACGACCCCAAGGGCGCGGCGGCGCGTGCGCTCCATGTTTCGAGCCTGCCCACCACCCTGCTCATAGACGCAAAAGGCCGCGAAGTCTGGCGTTTCGAGGGCGCCTACGAATGGGACCAGCCCCATATTCTGGGGCTGCTGCAAGAACTGACGGAGAGCGCCCCCCAAAAAGCATACTCGGGACGGCGAAATAACTCAGGCCGCGAGGCCCAATAAGCGCCCTAGCGGGTGGGGACAGGATTCCTCGTTAAACGTCCTTGGCGCCAGCGACCTTTCCCTACTCTACAGCTTTTCCGTCATTTCGGGCAAAACCTCGAACAGGTCCGCCACCAGCCCGTAATCGGCAACCTGGAAGATGGGCGCTTCCTCGTCCTTGTTGATGGCGACAATGACCTTGCTGTCCTTGATCCCGGCTAAGTGCTGGATGGCGCCGGAAATCCCCACCGCCATGTAAAGGTCCGGGGCGACGATCTTGCCGGTCTGCCCGACCTGGAAATCGTTGGGCACGAAACCCGAATCCACCGCCGCGCGAGAGGCTCCCACCGCCGCGCCAAGCTTGTCGGCTACGGCCTCGATTAACTTGAAGTTCTCCGGGCTCTGCAACCCGCGCCCGCCCGAGACCACCACCTGCGCCGAGGTCAGTTCAGGCCGGTCGGACTTGCTCAGCTCCTGGCCCACGAAACCCGAATATCCCGCATCGCCGGCGCCCTCGATGGTCTCCACCGCCGCGCTCCCGCCTTCGGCGGCGGTGGCTTCGAAGGCGGTGCCACGCACTGTGATGACCTTGATGGGATCGGAAGAACGCACGGTGGCGATGGCGTTGCCGGCATAGATAGGGCGGCGAAAGGTGTCAGGCCCTTCCACGGCGATGATGTCGGAGATCTGGGCCATGTCGAGAAGGGCGGCGGCGCGGGGCATGATGTTCTTCCCGAATGTGGTGGCGGGAGCGAGGATATGGCTGTACTCCCCGGCCAGGGTCTTCACCAGCCAGGCCACGTTTTCCGCCAGATGATGTCCATAGGCCGCATTATCGGCGCACAGCACCTTCGCCACGCCGGTGATTTTGGCCGCGGCTGTGGCCGCCGCGCCGCAGTTTTCTCCGGCGAGGAGAACCGTTACCTCGCCGCCAAGCTGGGCTGCCGCCGTTATTGTATGCAGGGTGGCCGGGTGGACGGTTGCGTGGTCGTGTTCGGCAAGCACAAGAACGGCCATCAGATCACCTTGGCTTCGTTTTGCAGTTTATCAAGGAGTTCGTCCACGTCGGCGACGATAATCCCGGCGGCGCGGACCGGGGGCTCTTCCACCTTCAGCGTCTCCAGGCGTGGAGTTACGTCCACGCCCAACTCCTCCGGGGTGACCTGCTCGATGGGTTTCTTCTTGGCCTTCATGATATTGGGCAGTGAGGCATAGCGCGGTTCGTTGAGCCTCAGGTCGGCACTGATCACCGCCGGCAGGTCGAGGCTCACCGTCTCCAGCCCGCCGTCAATCTCACGCGTGACCTCCGCCTTGCCATCGCTTAACACTAGCTTCGAGGCAAAGGTGCCCTGGGGCCGGTTGGCGAGCGCGCCCAGCATCTGGCCGGTCTGGTTACAGTCGTCGTCGATGGCCTGTTTGCCCATGATGACGAAATCGGGGCTTTCCCTGTCCATGAGCGCCTTTAACAGCTTGGCCACGGCCAGCGGTTCAAGCTCGCCCTCGCAATTGATATGGATGCCGCGATCGGCGCCCATGGCCATGGCGGTGCGGATGGTCTCCTGGACTTGGGGACCACCCGCGGAAACCACCACGATCTCGCTCACCGTGCCGGCCTCTTTCAGGCGCACGGCCTCTTCTACAGCGATCTCGTCGAAAGGGTTCATGGACATCTTCACATTGGTGGTTTCTACGCCGGTCTGGTCGGCCTTGACCCTGACCTTGACGTTGAAGTCGATGACCCGCTTGACGGCAACAAGAATTTTCATGAATTTTCCGGCTTTTTGGAATTTTGCTTTTTGGATTTCGAACTTTTCCGAGGATTCCCCTCCCAGAAACAGACTCTTTTGGCAAATGCGGGCCCCATAATCAATATTGGTCCAGCACTGTCAATCACCACCACGGAAAATCCCGCCGTGTCCCCAGAAAATATGGGAATGCTCCCTCACCGCCCCAAGGAAAATTGCGCTAGCGGTTGGTTAGCGATTGGCTCCCGGCTGCCACAGCATGTCCTTTTTACCGCCGTCATTGAGACGCCGGGCCATGACGAACAGGTGGTCTGAGAGGCGGTTGAGATAGGCGATGGCCTGACCGTTGACCGGTTCCACCGCCGCCAGTTCGACCGCCAGCCGCTCAGCCCGACGCACCACGGTGCGGGCATGGTGAAGATGGGCGCTGGCGGCGGTGCCGCCGGGCAGAACAAAGGACTCCAGCGCGTCGAGATTCTCGTTCATGGCGTCGATTTCCCGTTCCAGCCGTGCCACCTGGGCATCGCTGATACGCAGTGCGCCGTTTTTTCCCTCGCCCTCTCCCCCATCGTCTTCTCCCTGGGGCCGGCACAGATCGGCACCCAAGTCAAAGAGGTCGTTCTGGATATGCTCGAGCATGGCCCCGGCCTCGTCTCCGGTCTGGAGCCGGGCCAGCCCCAGCACCGCGTTAGCCTCATCCACTGTGCCATAGGCCGCCACCCGAAGGCTGTGTTTGGCCACGCGCTTGCCGTCACCGAGCGACGTTTCTCCGGCGTCGCCGCCACGGGTATAGATTTTGTCGAGCCGCATCATGAAACTGCCCCTTTTGTTGATTAAGAGCCTAGCCCACCTTGTCCACAAGATAGGCGAGCAGGACAAACAGCGCGATCGCCGCCGCCTGGAAGGCCACCCGTGTACGCATCAGCTTGTTGGAATACTTCTTGCTAAACTCGCCGCCCCGCATCATGGAGAACAGGCCCGCGAACAAAACCCCGAGCGTGGCCAGCAGGGCCAACCCGATGAGATAGGGCGTGAGGGTAGTCATAAAGTCCATGACGGAGAGCTTACCTTGCGGCGGCGCACCGCCTCAAGCCGGTTGCGTCCGGCCACGACGCAACGCCGGATAGCCCCCCAGAGCACACTCCGGTCAAATAGAATCATTTGACCGGAGTGTGCTCTAGTCGCGAGGCAGAAGCAGGCCCCTGGCGATGACCTGGGCCTGGATTTCCGCTGCACCCTCGAAAATGCTGAGGATACGGGCGTCGCATAGGACACGGCTGATGGCATATTCCTCGGCATAGCCGTTACCGCCGTGAATCTGCAGGGCATTGTCGGCGTTGGACCAGGCCACCCGCGCCCCCAACAGCTTGGCCATGCCGGCTTCGATGTCACAGCGTTTCTCGGAATCCTTTTCCCGCGCCGAAGCCAGAGTGAGTTGGCGGGCAATCATGGTTTCCACCGCCATCCAGGCCAGTTTCCCGGAAATGCGGGGGAAGGCTAAGATGGGCTTACCGAACTGCATCCGTTCTTCCGAATATTGCAGACCTAGCTCCAGGGCGCATTGGGCCACACCCACGGCGCGGGCGGCTGTCTGGATGCGGGCCGATTCAAAGGTCGCCATCAGCTGCTTGAAGCCATGGCCTTCCTCGCCGCCGAGAAGGTTGGCGGCAGGCACCTCGAAGCCGTCGAAGGCAATCTCATATTCCTTCATGCCGCGATAGCCGAGAACGCCGATCTCGCCGCCACTCATACCAGCCGCGGGGAAGGGGTCGTCGTCGTCGCCGCGCGGCTTCTCCGCCAGAAACATGGAGAGCCCCTTATAGCCTTTTTCATCCGGGTTGGTGCGCGCCAACAGGGTCATGAGGTCGCTGCGCGCGCCGTGGGTGATCCAGGTCTTGGCCCCGGTAATGTGATAGACATCGCCGTCGCGCACTGCCCTCGTGGTGAGCGAGGCTAGGTCGGAGCCGGTATTGGGTTCGGTAAACACCGCTGTGGTCAACAACTCACCGCTGGCGATTTTGGGCAGCCATTGGCTTTTCTGTTCTTCGGTGCCGCCTAGCCAGATCAGCTCGGCGGCGATCTCGGAACGGGTGCCCAATGAGCCCACCGAAAGATAGCCGCGGGAGAGTTCCTCGGTGACCACGCACATGGCCGACTTGCCCATGCCGAGCCCGCCATATTCTTCCGGAACGGCGAGGCCGAACACACCGAGTTCGGACATCTGTTCGATCACCGAAAGCGGGATCAATTCATCTTTCAAGTGCCATTCCTGAGCCTTGGGGACCACCTGTTCGTCGGAAAAGCGGCGGAACTGGTCGCGCACCATGCCGAGCATGTCATCGCCTAGGGCAGGATCGCCGAAATGGCGGTGAGCCAAATGCCCGGCGATGCCGCTACGCAGCTCCGGGGCCGCGCCCGAGGCGATCAGCTTCCGCACCTCATCGGTGAGGAAGGCCGCCACGTCCTTTTCGCCCAGACCAAGATCGGCGGGGCGTACCATTTCCACCTGACTCATGGCCAGACCGCCCTGCATCTGGGCTAAATATTCGCCAAAGGCGGCGTGCAGGATCAGGGTTTCAAGTTCCCCCAGGGCGCCGGCCTCGTCCAATCGCCGCGCCCAGGCCAGCATCTCAGAGAGGGCGGCGCCATAGGTGGCCAGCCAGGCCAGACCATGGGCGGCGCATTGGTGGGTTTCCAGGGCTTGCGCGTCAATGCGACCCTTGGCCACCACCTTTGCGGCCACAGCGAGACGGCCTTTTTCCACAAGGGCTTCCGCCGCCTCCAGCGCCGCCGTGCAGCTTTTGAGAAGATCAGACATGGTGGTGAACTCGCTCGCCTGCTCGCCCGCTCTGGATCAGGCCTCGATGGCGTCTTCGAGGGTGCGCAGTCCCGGCTGCTTGGCCTGGACCAGCAGGGCACGCGTCGGTAGACGTATCCACCCCGTGTGGATTGGTCCACTTCAAATCAGGCCACGCCATAGCAAAACCGTACCTTCCAATTTTTATGAGCCTCATTCAGCTTACGCTTTTTGGCCTCGGTTCCAATCCTATCTTATTTGTCTATGCTCCAAGCATACACGCGGTATGCTCGTCACCTACACCAGACATTACTACTTCAAGGTATTGCTCAATGGTTATTTAGGCATTGCCAAGGACTTCCACATTTCCCGCATCATGGCCGACATCATGGACATCATCGAGCGCGCGGCGAAAGACACGGCATAGTTCTCCCGTGACCTTACTCGACTGCATCGCCAGCTGTAACCGCCACGACCTCTCACGCTTCACGCCCTTCCACATGGCGGACCACGCGGTGGGGTGGATACGCCCCGACACCCTCCCCCTGCTGCGTGCTTACGAGGACATTTTCAATTTTGCCGACGGCATTGTGACCCTCTCGCCTCGTCTCGATACCTGCGCGGCGCGTTCGCAAGCCTTGCTGAAGGTGGCCCGCGGCCTCGACGCCAGGGACGGCGTGTTGCCGCCCTGGCGCGACGAGGCCTATCCCGTCTTCGCCGATCCCGCGCGCCCCGAGTTTGCCTCCCCCGATCCCACGTCTAATTCCACAGCGGAACCGCTGGCCCATGTCACGCGCTCGGCGGTGCTATTCTTCGGTGTGCCAGCCTGGGGCGTGCATCTCAACGGTTATGTGGAGGACGGGAACGGGCTCAAGGTGTGGCTGGCGCGGCGCGGGCCGGGCTGTTTCGACTTCCCCGGCAAGCTCGACAACATGGTGGCCGGAGGTCAGCCGGCGGGACTGAGTGTTACTGACAACCTAGTCAAGGAAGCCCTCGAGGAGGCGGGCATCGAGGCCGGGACCATCGCCCGGGCCCGCCCCGAGGGTGGCATTTCCTATACCGTGGAAACACCCTTCGGACTGAGCATAGGCGCCACCTTCGTCTATGATCTGAAGCTGCCCTCCACTTTCACGCCGCGCTGCCATGACGGCGAGGTGGCGGAGTTTCTCCTCCTGCCCGCAGGTGAGGTGACGGAGATGGCGGCCACCACCGCCGAGGCCCTGCATTTCAAGCCTAACAGCGCGCTGGTGATCCTCGATTTCCTGCTCCGCCACGGCGTCCTTGATTGCGCGAGCGACCGCGCCGAGATCGCCGCGGCACTGGGGCGGAAAGTATGAGAGTTCGCGCCATGGCCGGGATTCCCACCGCGGCCACGACGGCCTCTTTAAATCCCCACTCCTAACCCCCGGCCCTCAAAACCCCGCCATCTCTCTGGCCGCTGCCGGGGTAACGCCGTCCTCGCGCAAGGCGCGCAAGGTGGCGGCACGATCGCGCTTGGCCAGCCGCTGGCCGCCGGGGCCGACAATCAACCCGTGATGGTGATAGTCCGGCACGTTGAGCCCCAGCAACGCCTGCAACAACCGGTGCACATGGGTGGCGGCGAACAGATCCTCGCCGCGCGTGACCAGACTCACCTCTTGGTTATGATCGTCGATGGTCACCGCCAGGTGATAGCTGGTGGCCACGTCCTTGCGCGCCAAGACTACGTCACCATGGAGTTCCGGCCGTGCGGCGATGACGCCTTTCCCCCCATCTTGCCATTCCAGCCCGCCGCCGCCCGCCATTTTCCCCGCCAGTGTGATGGCCTTGGCCATGTCCAGCCTCAGGGCGTAAGATTCGCCGCCTTGCCGCCTTGCCTGCCGCTGCTCCGGGCCTAACCCCCGGCACAAACCTGGATATAGCGGCCCGTCGGGTCCGTGCGGGGCGCTCACCGCTGCTTCGATCTCGGCGCGGATTTCGGTGCGGGTACAGAAACAGGGATACAACAGCCCCATGTGATCGAGCCGCGCCAGCGCTTGTTCGTAGTCGGCCATACAGTCAGACTGGCGGCGCAGCGGTTGTTCCCAGCCAAACCCGTCGAGCCCTTCGCCGAGCCAGGCGATGTCGTCAAGAATGTCGTTCTCGAATTCGTCCCGGCAGCGGCCTTTATCAATGTCCTCCACGCGCAGCAGGAACCGCCCGCCGCGCGCGTGCGCCTGGTCCCAGGCAAACAGTGCCGCATGGGCGTGGCCCAAATGAAGATGCCCGGTGGGGCTGGGGGCGAAACGGGTAACGGTGGGCGTGTCCATGACCCTGTCTTACAGCCCCCGCCGCAGGCTGTCCCTAAAAAGCGACCTCTCCGCCTTCTCTTTCACCGTCACCCCCGGCTCATGAGCGACGGGCAGGCGGGCTTAGGCGCTGTTTTTGCTTTATTTTTACTGTCAAATCCGTGTAGCCTCTGGCCCAACACGAAAAACAAAGCCTTGGGAGGATGACCATGGGCACAACGCCGGAAAACTGTTCGGCTCTTGTCCTTAACGCCGATTTCCGACCGTTGAGCTATTTTCCGCTGTCCCTGTGGTCATGGCAGAACGCGGTGAAATCGGTCTTTCTCGACCGCGTTAACGTGGTCTCTGAATACGAACGCGAGGTCCATTCGCCCAGCTTGAGCATCCGCTTGCCCAGCGTCATTGCGCTGAAGGACTACATCTCGCTGTCACGGCGCCCCGCCTTTACCCGCTTCAACGTGTTCCTGCGCGATAGCTTCTCCTGCCAGTACTGCGGCGACATTTACCACAGCGAGGAATTGTCCTTCGACCATGTGGTGCCGCGCTCGCGCGGCGGACGCACCACCTGGACCAATGTGGTGGCTGCCTGCGGCGCCTGTAATCTGAGAAAGGGCAACCGCCTGCTCCGTGAAAGCGGGCTCCATTTGCTGACCCGGCCGCAACAGCCCACCACCCACATGCTCCAGGAAAACGGCCGCGCCTTCCCGCCCAACTATCTCCATGAAAGCTGGCGCGATTTTCTCTACTGGGATACCGAACTCGAGCCTTAATATTCTGGTGGCTTAGTACCGGGCTACACCCTCTCCGAGAGCCAGATGGCGAGCCGCGTGCCGGCCTTGATGGCAACCGTCAGCACGCCATAGCCTGGCGCTTCGCGCGCCCCGTGTTCATAGGCGGTGTCGCGGTGGGCGGCCTCGTCGGCGCGGCAGGATTCCATGCTCGCGCGCAGATCGGCCTCGTCTTCGCCCAGCTTTTCAATCTGGCCCGCGTAGTGGTCGTCAATCACTTCTTCTACCGCCGCGGTACAGGCCATGGCCGTGCGCGGGCCCAAAGCCGCCGTGGCCGCGCCCAGGGCGAAGCCGCCCGCATGCCACAGCGGCGCCAGCGCCGTGGGCCGCACCCGGCGTTCCCGGAGCAGTTTTTCAAACGCCGCCAGATGGTCGCGCTCCTGATCCGCCATATGGGCGATAGCGCCACCCGCGACGGCCATGCCCAGCACCGCCATCTGACCTTCATAGATACGCACCGCACCGTATTCTCCGGCATGGTCGACGCGGATCATGCGTTCCACCAGCCGCTTGGCATCGGGGTCGCCGGGCAGGCGGTTCCCTCCTGTTTTCCTGGGGCTGGTGATTTCGGCGGGTGTTATCATGACGTCTCTTCCTCCCGCATCAGGCGTAGCCCAGCCGTCGTGACCGCCGCCAGCGCCAGCGAGACCACCGCATTATAACCGGCCATGGAGACGCCGAATAGGGACCACGCCACTTCATCGCAAGGCACCACCGGCGCCGCCAAAAGCTGCGCGCGTAATTCCTCGACGGTCTGGGCGCTGACCGCCGCCGCATCCACGCAACCTTCCGTGCCCATCCACCAGTGCTGCTCCACACCAAGGTGATAGAAGGCGATGCCGGCGCCGGCCAGGAACCCCAGCGCGCAGAACCCGGTCAACATCAGCGCCGCTTTCTCCTTGTCCTTCAGGGCACACGCCAGCGCTGCGGTCGCGAAAAGGATCACCGCGCCATAGGCGGCGCGCTGATAGAGGCACAGCACACAGGGCGCGAGCCCGCCCCAGTACTGAGAACCGTAGGCCAGCGCCAGCGCCCCCAGACTCACCGCCAGCACCAGCCCCGGCACCAGCCGCACAGCGGGAATATTCTTGAGATCAAAAGACATAGCGCACCACCACGAATCCTCCCAACAGGGCCGCCAAAAACGCCGTGAAGGCGAGGCCCAGATTCTTCTCCACGAAATGGCGCACCGGCGGACCAATGTACCAGAGCAGCCACGCCTCGAGGAAGAAGCGCAAGCCTCTCGAGGCCACCGAGGCCGCCATGAAGATGCCGAGATCGAGCCCGGTGGCGCCGCTGGCGATGGTGATCACCTTATAGGGAAAGGGTGTCAGCCCGGCCCCGCCCACGATCCACGCGCCCCATTGGTTATAGGACTCGCGGAAGGCCTCGAAACTTCCCGTCTGGCTGTAAAACTCCAGCACCGGGCGGCCCACGGCGTCGAACAGAAAAGCGCCGATGGCGTATCCCGCCAATCCACCCAACACCGACGCCGCCGTGCACAGCGCGGCCATGCGCCACCACTTAGCGCGCGCCGCAAGAACCATGGGAATCAACAGCACGTCAGGGGGGATGGGGAAGACCGAGCTTTCCACGAAGGCCACCGCCGCCAGCGCCCACATGGCGCCAGGCCGCTCGCCCAGTTCCATGGTCCAGTCGTAAAGTCGCCGCAACATGACCTGCGGTGTAGCAACGCCGCCCTCTCATGGCAACCGCCATCAGGCACCGCCGGGGCTCCATTGACCCCCTTAGATTGACCGCGGCGGTTCCGCCCGCTATATCCCCGAGTCTCTTGTTTACGCTGTGGGCCCCTGTGGCGGAATTGGTAGACGCGGCAGACTCAAAATCTGTTGTCAGCAATGACGTGGGAGTTCGAGTCTCCCCGGGGGCACCAACCACCCTCCAAATGATTCGACCTGAAGTATGTCAGCCAAAAAACTGGGGAATTGAATGTCTGCGTCTGGCCTCAATGCAGATTCCAATGTTGCGACAAAAAGCCGCATCGCTGGAACCGCCGCAGCCCTGTAGGGCATGGTCAGGTGGTGTTTAAATTGTCATAGGCGGAGACTTTCATTATTATGACCGGTGTTATGGAAACCGCGCGAACCATGGGAGGAAATGTTAAATGTTTCTAAGCAAGGAACAAATAATGGAGTTTGAGGATAAGGGGTTCGTCGTATTGAAAGGCTTCCTCGACAAGGAAGTGATGGGTAGGGTGTCGGCCTGCCTGGACGAACTGCGGGACAAGCAGCCTGCCGCTGGCGAGGAGGCAAAGTATTACGAGAAAAGCCCGGTCAACGGCGAGAACATCTTGGTGCGCATCGAGAATGTTCTGGGTGATCACAACCCCGAACTCGGGGAGCTTCTTCTCCCCCCCAAGGCTGTTGAATGCCTGACCCAGCTTCTGGGGGAGCCGCCTGTTCTGTTCAAGGAAAAGATCAACTACAAGCTGCCCGGCTGCCGACCGGACAAGCTGCATCAGGACCAAGCCGCCGGCTGGAACACTTACGGCCCTTTCTACATCACCATGGGCATCGTCGTCGACGCGAACAGAAAAGAAAACGCGGCCCTGAGCTTCATGAATTCGGGGAACTACGAGCGGCGGCTCATGTCGGAGGAATGGCAGCCCTTGTCGGAGGACGACCCCCCATACGCGCCCGAAGACGAATATGTGCTACTCGAGGCCGATCCCGGGGACGTTATCTTTTTCGATTCCTTCGTGCCCCACGGATCTCCGGCCAACACCAGCGACAAGAGCCGGCGCAACATCTTTCTGACCTTCAACAAAGAATCCGAAGGCGACAATAGGGCCCAATACTATCAGGATAAGTGGTCGAACTACGCGCCCAACCAAGCCGACGACGCACGTTCGAAAGAATCGTTCCGGGTGTAAGGACCGCGCGCGGTCCTTAAAGGTGGCCGCCTTGGGATGGCATCTGGTTCAGCTGATGAAAAAACCCCGTGGGTTCTCCCGCGGGGTTTTTTCCGTGCGCCGAATGTTAACTAACTCATTAAAAACTGGCGCACCCGGCGCGATTCGAACGCGCGACCTCTGCCTTCGGAGGGCAGCGCTCTATCCAGCTGAGCTACGGGTGCGTGAGGTCTGTGACCACGGCGGCACGATACTTCATGCCCCCCTCCACAGGCAAGCTAGGGCCAGGCCGGGGCCAGCCTCCATACCGGCGCACATAGACAAATGTCACCATTGTGGAGCCTCCAACAGGTAAAATACTTTCGAATCAATAGCTTAAGCCAAAAGGGCCCCTGTTCGACCCTATCCGCGGGTCTATTCGTCCTCGGCCAGCCGTTCCCGGGCACGCATATGGGCCCCCGAAGGCAGGGGCGCGGCGGGGTCGGCGATCCAGGCGGCCATGTCCTCCATTACCCGCCAGCCCTGCAAATCGCGGGTGAGCATATGGAACCCCCGGTCGTAGACGCCGAGCGTGATCTTCCC
>Ga0208278_1001379_pt1 | contig 11471 bp, 7 predicted proteins | sample ETN01SmetaG_FD_185794 | JGI IMG/M metagenome (GOLD analysis project Ga0208278, IMG submission 185794) | Marine microbial and viral communities from oxygen minimum zone, Eastern Pacific Ocean - ETNP2014F12-01SV259 (SPAdes) (version 2) | ecosystem: Environmental > Aquatic > Marine > Oceanic ...
AAATAATGAAATTAAAACTCTTATATTTCAATAGGTTACAAATTAATTCTGTTGTATTTTTACAACAAATGTGGTGTTCTCATTTTGTTCTCATAGAATTGTATCAAAAAATCGTTATAAATAGTTAAAAAGGAGATGATAATGTCAAAATTCATTAAAGCATTTGAAAGCGATTTGAAGGCATTGACCAGATTTCTGGTTGGTACCATAAAAACGAAAAAGAATGCTCCAACGAAGAAGAAAAAAACAGCTAAAAAGAAACGGAAAAAATAAATGAAGAAATGCGATAACGAACATTGTAAGGCAGAAAATTGTACCTGTGATCCTTGCGAATGTACAGAAGATAAATGTGGCGATTGTAAATAATGCCGGGTGTTGCTCGTAATGGTGTAGATATTGCAGGTGGAGTTGCGATTGAAGGTAGTGGTGATGTCAATGCTAATGGCTCAGGTGTTGTGCGATTGGGTGACAAGGTCATTTCACATGGTGTAGCACCTCATTCAGTTAACCCGCCTATGATTGAATCCTCATCTACTGTCTTTGCTAACGGTATAGGAGTATGTCGTTCTGGAGATAAAGCGAATTGTCTTCATCCTATTTCAGGAAGTTCTGATGTAAATGCCGGATAACTGTATAAATAGTTAGATGGCAATACTACAATCAGGATATACGGACGCTCAAAGAACAAACGCAAGTGCTAGAAGCTCTCGTTTGTATAAAGATATTTCTTTGAGTTTTGAACGAAATTTAGCCACACAAGATATTATCCAAAAGACTGACATTGAAGCAGTTAAGCAATCAGTAAGGAATCTCATATTAACAAATCATTATGAACGACCTTTCCATCCAGAAATAGGATCAAGTGTTAGGAGTATTTTATTTGAACCTATCAACCCTATTACTGCCAGTACATTGACTCGTTTGATTGGTGAGGTTATCGCAAACTTTGAACCAAGAGCAAGACTTGTGGGTGTAGATGCTCGACCTAATTTTGATGATAATGCCTATGAGGTAACAATTAGTTTTTATGTAATTAATATACCAGGTGAATTAGTTAATTTAGATGTAATGCTAGAAAGAAGTAGATAAGATGGCTAAAAGATTAAATGTAACAGAATTAGATTTTGATACCATTAAAGGTAATTTAAAGACATTCCTAAGAAACCAAGACCAATTTACAGATTATGATTTTGAAGGTTCTGGTCTTTCTAACATTTTAGATTTATTAGCATACAACACACATTACAACGCTGTCTATGCCAATGTATTAGCAAATGAAATGTTTATTGATAGCGCTGACTTGCGAAACAGTATTGTTTCACACGCCAAGCATGTTGGCTATACTCCTCAAAGTGCTACATCACCTATTGCTTATTTAGATTTAACGGTTGTTGGTGCAACTGGTAATACTCTTACAGCGGCAAGAGGTACAACTTTTCAAACAACTGTTGATAGCGTTACTTATAATTATTTGGTGAAAGACGATACAACAATTACACCAAGTGCAGGTGTTTATTCTTTTTCAAGTTTGCCTGTTTATGAAGGAACTTTAGTTACAAATAAATATACTGTTGATACGGCAAATGCAGACCAAAGATTTTTAATTGCGAATGAATTAGCAGATACAACAACATTAAAAGTAACGGTTCAAAATTCTTCTGCTGATTCAACTACAGCAACATATACACTTGCTACAGATTTAGCAGATGTAACAGGTACCTCAACTGTTTATTATCTTGAAGGTGCTGAAGATAGTCAACACGAAGTATTTTTTGGTGACGGTGTTTTAGGTAAATCATTGTCAACAGGAAACATTGTGACCTTATCTTATATCGTAACCAATGCAGACGATAGTAATGGTGCAACAACTTTTTCGTTGTCAGGTAATGTGGGTGGGTTTACAAATGTTACTGTTACAACAGCGACCAATTCTGCTGGTGGTGCTACAGCGGAAAGTGCTAACAGTATTCGTTTCAATGCACCCAAAAGTTGGACAACACAAAACAGAACAGTAACAGCAAGAGATTATGAAAGTAAGGTTAAGCAAATATTTACCAATGCAAAGTCTGTTCAAGTATGGGGTGGAGAGGATCACGACACACCTGTTTATGGACGAGTTTATATTAGTATTAATCCTAAAGTAGGTACATCATTAACAGAAGCAAAGAAAACAGATATTATTTTACAATTGAAAGATTTTAATGTAATGTCTATTACACCTGTCATAGTGGATCCAACTACAACATATTTACAGTTAGTAGTAGATGTAAAATATGATGCTAAATCTACAACCAAATCAAAAGATACTATTAAGTCACTTGTTACAAGTGCAATTACAACATATAATTCAGATGAGTTACAAGAGTTTGACCAAATGTTTAGGCACAGTAAATTTATATCAACAATGAACAAGGTTGATACTTCTATTCTGTCAAATATTACAACAGTTAAATTACATAAGTCATTTACGGCAACTACAACAGCTGCAACAACTTATACTATCAATTTAAATAATGCATTGTACAATCCACATTCAGGACATAATGCAACTGCTGGTGGTATTCTATCATCAAGTGCATTTACGATTAATGGTGATGTAACAAATGATTATTATTTGAATGATGATGGTGATGGTAATGTCCGTATATATTATTTAAGTGCTGGTACAAAAATTTATACAAACAATACATTGGGTACAGTTAATTATACAACTGGACAAATAGTACTTAATGCATTGTATATAACTTCTGTTGGTGATGTTGATGGTGCAACTTCCACAGATGTCCGTTTGACTATTATACCAAATTCTGTTGATACAATACCTGTTCGTAATCAATTGTTAGCGATAGATGAGACCAATTCAACGGTAACTGTTTCTGCTGATACTTTTGAAACAACTTCAGGTATAGGTTATACTACGGCTACAAGTTATGCGAGCTAATCAATGGCAAAGTTTGCAAAGAAATTAAATCCTCTTGTAAGTAGGCAATTACCTGAACACATCCAAGCTAATAGTCCTTTATTAGTAGATTTCATTAAACAATATTATGAGTTTATGGACTCAGCACAGATTACACTATCAAGTGTAACTGCTTCTGACCAAGTATTACTAGAAACAGAAACAGAAGGTCATTTGGCAATGGATGCTACTGATGAACACGGTAGCGATGAAGGTGATTTTCTTTTAAGTGAACAAGGGACTGTAGGTGAATTTACAAAAGGTGAAACCATTACTGGTGGCACTTCAGGTGAAACGGCAACAATACTTGCTGAAGATACTGACAATTTAAAAATTTGGATTTCTGCTAACTCAAAATTTATTACAGGTGAAATTATTACTGGTAGTACTTCAGGTGGTAGTGGCATTGTTGGAAAATACCGTGCTAATCCAAATGAAGTTCTTACACAACTTTTAGAATATGCAGATGTCAATGATTCGTTAGATGATTTCTTTACAAGTTTTAGAAACGCTTTTCTCCAAACAATACCAAATGATTTGGATGACAATGTAAATAAAAGACAACTTACAAAAAATATTCTTTCCTTGTATAAAAGAAAAGGTACAAAGAAAGGACATCAAATCTTTTTTCGTGCATTACTAAATGAAGAAGCAGAATTATATTATCCAACTGTTGATATGTTGCGAGTATCAGATGGTAAATGGACAACAAAAAAAATAATTAGAGCAACACTTCTTACACCAACAACTGGTGATATGACCCGCCTTACAAGTCAAACAGTTACACAGGATAATGTTATTACTGATGCTAATATTAATTTAGCTACTGCTGTTGTTGATAGCGTATCAGTTTCTAATATTAATATTAGTGGTACTCAAACAAGTGTAGGAACATTTGTGTTGAATAATGTTACAGGAACTTTTGTGGATGGACAAACATTTTATGCTACAGATAATGAAGACAGTTCCGTAAGAATTACTTGTACTATAGGATCCATAATGGATGATATTACAGTTACATCACCAGGTCGTTATTATACAGTAGGTGAAACTGTTGCAATATCAGGTGGTGGTGGAGATGGTGCTTCGGCACAAGTTGAAGATACATCATATGGTTCAATTGAAAATATTATTGTTGAAACACCTGGTACAGGTTATGTTGTTGGTGATACTTTATCTGTCACAAACCCCACATATGGTTCTGGTCTTGCTGGTAGAGTTGAAGTTGTCAATGGAGGTTTTCGATTAGAGGCAGATAGTTTAGAAGAAGGTCGTATTATTATAGAAGATACTACAGATGATATGGTTGTAATGGAGGACGCAACAAATTCAAGTTTAGGTGATGTTGTTAAAGTATTAATTACTAATAGTGGTTATGGATATGCTTCATTACCTACAGTAACAATTAGTACAAGTACTGGTACTGGTGCAGGTGTCTTTCCTGTTTCATCAGGTGTAGGTAAAGTATTAAGTGTTAAAAATGTTGACCAAGGATTTAGTTATGAAACAGCGCCAACTTTGTCACCAAGATTGCATATGCAGATTGATACCCTATCTGCTAATTTTACGGATGGTGAAACGATTAGTGCAACAGCTGAAGATAATATTATTTTAGAGAGTGCAGATGCTTTAGATGGTGACATAAGTTTAGAGGATTACAGGCATCCTCGTTTCAGACAAGAAGACAGTTATGGTGATATTGAGCTTGAAGATGATACTGGTGTGCTAGAAGTGGAAGAAAACATTACAGAAGGTGTTTTAGAATTAGGACCTGGTCGTATTATTACAGAAGATGGTGATGTGTTGATCCATTCTTATTATGCTCACACAGATGAAGTTGATTTTTTAATTGTTACACATGATGGAACAACTGAAAGCAGATTGCAACACGAAACATCAGGAAGTGTATCTGGTACATTAGAATCATTTGTTGGTGCAACAAACATTATGACACTTACAAGTCCTACTGGAACCTTTGATGATAAAGTTACGATTACAGGTGGTACTTCAAGTACAACTGCAAGAGTTCGTAATGCTGATAAAGCAATTATGACATCAACGAATGGAACAGTTATTACAACAGATGGTGCATACACAGGTGTTGATGGACAAATTTCAGAATCAACGAAAAAGATACAAGACAGTTTGTATTATCAGGATTATTCTTATGTTGTAAGAGTAGGTGAGAGTATCGCAGCTTGGAGAGATTATCTCAAATCTGCCGTACACCCAGCAGGTTTTTATGTTGTTGGTGAAGTAAGCATACGAACACTATTAGACGCAAAAATGAAAGTTGGATTTGTGAGAACATCTGGTGTTGTTGAACCTGATGAGGTTGTTGAAATATATACAGTTATATTTGGTGAGAAGATAGGAAGACGATTAGGAACAACAAGTGATGGTACAACGCAAAGAACAAACGCCGAAAGAGGTATTGAATTTGCTGCTTCATATACATCAAACACTAGAGATGTTACATTAACAACAGAAAGAACACTTAATCTTGGTCCAAGGTCTTCACCAAAGACCGTGCAGGGAGTTGATGTTATACAAGGATTCGTTTATGGTGGTCCTAGATATTCTGCCATTAATCGTTTTGCCTCAACGGCTTTTGACCATACTCCAGATAAGTTACTTATGGATGCTTCAGATGGTTCTTCTACAGATGAAAAAGATGATATTATATTAGAAGATATTTTAAACAATGGTGAAATAAAGCAGGAACTAGGTTTAAGAGATATGGATAGCGGAGTTACACTAGTTATTTTAAACAATGTATTGATAACAGGTACAGGTAAGACACCACCCAATGGAGAAACACCTACATTTGCGACTTTTAATTCTGATTTAAAGACAAACTTTGCCATCCCAGCACAAATAAATACTTCATATGCTTAATTTATGATTATAAATATTAATGGAGTGTATAAATAGATTATAGGAAACAATTATGCCAGCAATTATTACAAAAGATTTTAGAATCCACAACGCAAGACAATTTCAAGAGAGTTTTAGTGAAGCCGCTGATACATATTATCTTGCAATAGGACGACCTCAAGCATTTGCAGACAATCAAGCATTTAATGACGGAACAGATACATCTCCACCAACACCGGTTGATGATGTAGGACAAGTAGAATACTATGCTTATGATGATTTATTGTCTGCTAAAAAAATAGCAAGTTCAGATACGACATTAGTAATACCAAGGAGAGATTGGGCAACTGGCACTACTTACGATTATTATAGACATGATTATGGAGATATTAATACTGCTGGTGCTACAATTACATCTAATAGTAATGCGACAAATTTATATGATTCTACTTTTTATGTGGTAAATTCAAGTTATGATGTATTCGTATGCATAGACAATGACGGTGATACTGCTTCAACAACTGAACCAACTACTAAACAAGCAGCTATATTTTCAACTGCTGATGGATACAAATGGAAATATATGTATTCATTATCTTCTGCTGAACAGGCGAATTTCTTATCAACAGACTTTATGCATGTTTCAACAGAATCAACAGATTATTCAACAGTTGGTGGTGCAATTGAAAATGTAAAAGTTACTGCAGGTGGTGCTAGTGGTACAAACGGTTCATATACAAGTGTGGTAATTCGTGGTGATGGTACAGGTGGTAGATGTACAGTAGTTGTTGGTGCTAATGCTGTAAGTTCAGTTACAATTACAACAGCAGGTACAGGATATACTTTCGCAAGTGTACTTGCTAGTGATATTGGTAGTGTAGTAGGTGCTGATATTGATTTTATTATTTCACCTCCTGGTGGTCACGCTACAGATGTAGTTGCTGAATTAGGTGGTTTTTATGTGATGACAAATACGAATTTTGCACAAACAGAAAGTGGTGAATTTAATACAGACAATGATTTTAGACGAGTTGTATTAATACGAAATCCTATTGATAGCGATAGCTCTGCTACGGCAACAGAATCAACTTTAGATTGCACAAAGTCAATTGTGTTTAGTGGTTCACCCGGAACATTTGTAGCAGATGAAAAAATTACTCAATCAAGTTCTGGTGCAGTAGGTTATGTTATTGATTATACTTCAGGAACAAAAACTTTAAGATATATTCAACCACAATTTGCAAATCAAGGTATTGATAGCAATGGAACTTTAACCGCATTTACCGGAACAGATACCGTAACAGGTGCAACTTCTAGTGCAACAGGCACACCAACAACGCATGATACAACTCCTGAATTACAACACGATAGTGGTGATATCTTATACATTGAAAACAGGAAACCTGTAACAAGGGCATCTGACCAAACGGAGAATGTAAAGCTGATTGTAGAATTTTAGGGGTGAAACATGGCAGTTAATTTTAATGTAGCACCATATTATGATGACTTTTCAGAAGATAAAAATTTTCATAGAGTTTTATTTCGTCCAGCTTATGCCGTTCAGGCAAGAGAGCTTACACAATTACAAACAATATTACAAAATCAACTAGAACGATTTGGTGAACATGTCTTCAAGGATGGTTCCCAAGTTATTCCTGGTGAGGTTACTCTCAATACAAAATATGAGTATGTTAAGTTAGCTTCACATACAACTACGGATGCTTCTGATATAGAAGGTTTAACTTTAACAGGTGCAACCTCTGGTGTTGAAGCAACAGTTGTTAATAGTTCAGAAGCATCCTCAAGTGCGGCTGCAACTCTTTATGTTACCTATACTAAAACAGGTACAGACAATTCATCAAAAAGATTTACAGACGGTGAAACACTAACATTTACTGGCGCTAGTGCTGTTGTAGGTTCATCTACAACTTTACCCACAACTACTGGTGCAACTGGTCAAGCGTCTGCTGTAAATGTTCAAGCAGGTGTTTATTTTATCAATGGATATTTTGTAACAAATACGGAACAAACTTTAATACTAGACGCTTATACAAACACACCATCTTATCGAGTTGGTTGGACTGTTACAGAAAGTTTTGTAACACCAGAAACAGATACTACGCTTAATGATAATGCGACAGGTTCATCAAATGTAAATGCACCTGGTTCTCATAGATTTAAGATTGCTTTAACACTTGCAAAGAAAACAACAACTGCAACAGACGATACAAATTTTGTGGAGTTGTTAAGAGTTAAGACTGGTACAATTGAGGAAATAGTTAAAAGAACAGATTATAATATTTTAGAAGATACCTTAGCAAGAAGAACAGCTGATGAAAGTGGTGATTATGTAATTAAACCTTTTGATATAGATGTAAGAGAACATCAAAATGATGGATCAAATCGTGGTATTTATTCTGTTGATGCTGATAGTTTATATAATGGACTTTCAGCTACTAATTCAGAAGCAAGATTAGCGATTGGTTTATCACCAGGCAAAGCATATGTTAAAGGGTATGAGCTTGATACTACTTCTCAAAAGTTTTTAACGATTGAGAAAGCAAGAGAGTTTGATACAATACAAAATTCAACAACTCGTTTAGACATAGGTTCATCTATTAATGTTACAAAAATTTATGGATTGCCTGATTTAGGTACTGTTAGTGGTGAAACAACTGCATTTAAAGAAATAGAATTTTTCAGTAAAGCAACTGCTACTAGAGGTACGGCTAATTCAGGTTCTGGTGCAAATCTTAATTATATTGGTGCAGCACATCCTCGTTATTTTGAATATGTTTCTGGTACTGCTGGTGCCGCTTCAGGTAATACAACTTCTGTTTATAAGTTAGGTTTATTTAATGTTACAATGTTCACTCATTTGGTTACAACAGGATCAATTACTGTTCGAGGTGGTGAAATACTTACAGGTAAAACATCTGGTGCTACGGCAATTATTGACCAAAACTCATCAACTACAGGACAGTTTCTTGTAGCAAATGTTAAAGGAACATTTGTAGCGGGTGAACAAGTTTATGATGAAACAACAACTAGTTCAGGTACAACGGCAACATTAGCAGCTGACGCTGTTGCTCGTAATGCTGTTCAACCATATACAATTGCTAATGTGAAACAAGTTGGTCAAACAGGTACTCCAACATTTACTGCTGATACAGTTGTATCAACTTCTGCTACGGATACAACAGATGATTCCTATAAAATTCTTACTGGATCAATTTCTATTGCTGTGGGTGCTGCCGTCATAGGACAAAATACAAGATTTACAACTGAATTAATTACTGGTGATGAAATTACATTTACAGATGATACTGGTCAACAATTATCAGCGTTTGTAGCAACAATTACAAGTGATACAGCAATGACAATTGTAACAGCAGTAGCGACTGCTGATATAACTACAACATCACCATTTGCTCGTAAGCGTGTTCGTATGAGTAATATTGACCAAAACTCTTTAGTTTATAAATTACCATCAGATGTTATTAAAACATTAAAGACAACGGCAAATTTAGGCATTACAGATACAACTCATAAAGTAAGAAGAACATTTGTTGCCACATTAACAGGTGCTGGTGTAAATACTTTCTCTGCTGGAGCAAATGAAGTTTTTGACGCTCATGCGGAAAAAGATTTTACTCTTGAAATAATGACTACTGGTGCTGGGGGTACTGGTGCGGTTGGTGATTTAATAAGTGTGTCAGGTTCTTTTACTCTTGGTGGTTCACCAACAGGCAGACAAGTTACAATTGATTTAGGATCAGGATATAATGGACATAAAGTTAAGTTTGAAGCAACAATAACAAGAAGTATTGCGAATGAAAAAACAAAAACTTTGATAGAAGGTCAAACTCTTGCTATTGCTACTTCAGCTCTTGCAACAGAACCTAAAATAAATCTAGCTAAGGCGGATGCTTATGCTTTGAATAGTGTCTATATGGCACCTGATTTTAGTACAACAGCAACAACAAGTCATACAGATATTACAGATAGATTTACTTTAGATACTGGACAAAGGGACGCTTATTATGATGTAGCATCTATTGATATAAAAGATGGTGCTCAAGCACCAACTGGACGATTACTGATTAACTTTGATTATCTTTCACACGGTTCAGGAGATTATTTTAGTGTAGACAGTTATGCTGGTGTTGTAGATTATTCTAATATACCTTCATTTGATAGTCCTACAAAAGGTCGATTACAATTAAGAGAATGTGTGGATTTCCGTCCACGAGCTGCTGATGCTAGTGATATTATAGGTTATGATGTAAAAGATCCTACTGCTGCAACAGCATTTACTGGTTCCGGTTCTTCAGCTTCTAATATGCCAAAACCTGGTAGTGACTTGACCTCAGATTTTGAATTTTATCTTTCACGGATTGATAGTGTATGGTTAACAAAAGATGGATTGTTTAAACAATCAAAAGGTACAGCAGCGGTTGATCCTCAACGACCAGATAAACTTGATGACGCTATGGTGTTGTATCGCCTTGAATTACCTGCATATACATTTAATACAGATGATGTTAACATTACTACAATAGACAATAGACGATACACTATGAGAGATATTGGTAAGTTGGAAAGTAGAATTAAAAACATTGAATATTATACTCAATTGTCTTTATTGGAACAAACAGCAATCAATACACAAATCCAGGACGCAAGTACAGGTTTAGATAGATTTAAAAATGGTATTGTTGTGGATAGTTTTAAAGGTCATAATGTTGGTGATGTAATATCTACTGAATATAAAGCGTCAGTTGATATGGCAGAAGGTGAATTACGACCTAAGCATTTTGCTGATATGGTTGGATTGGAAGAAAGTGCTGAAAACAATACGGACGCATTAAGAACAACGGCAGGTTATCAAAAGACTGGTGACTTGATTACTTTACCATATACACATTCAACAATGTTAGAAAATGACTATGCAACCAAATCAGTTAATTGTAATCCATTTTTAGTATTCCAATATGTTGGTGATGTTGCATTAACACCAGATTTAGATGAATGGAAAGATGTTGACAGGCAACCAGATTTAATTGTTAATGATAATAATTTATTTGATACAATTTCAAGTCTGGCAGTTGGTGGTAATTCATTAGGAACAGTTTGGAATGAATGGCAAAATAACTGGACAGGATCGTGGTCTGAATCAAGTCAAAGTGGTAATTCAGTAACAACAGTTTCTGGTACAACAAGTTCATCTACAAGAACAGGTATTACAAGACAAATTGCTGGGTCAAATCTTTTAACTCAATCATATGGTGATAAGGTTGTTGATGTTGCATTTATACCTTTTATTCGTAGCCGTACAATTTCATTTAGTGCTACACGATTAAAACCAAATACAAGAGTTTATTCTTTCTTTGATAATGTTGATGTGTCAACTTATGTTACACCAACAGGTGGTGTACTTGGTGGTTCTATTTTAACAGATTCAGTTGGGTCTGCTTCTGGAACTTTTGCAATACCAAATACAAGTACAGTACGATTTAGAACAGGTGAAAGAGTATTCAGATTAACAAGTTCATCAACAAATGCAACAGACGAGGATTCTGTTGATACTTTTGCTGATGCTCGATATACTGCTCGTGGATTACAAGTTACACAA
>Ga0208278_1001381_pt1 | contig 11464 bp, 12 predicted proteins | sample ETN01SmetaG_FD_185794 | JGI IMG/M metagenome (GOLD analysis project Ga0208278, IMG submission 185794) | Marine microbial and viral communities from oxygen minimum zone, Eastern Pacific Ocean - ETNP2014F12-01SV259 (SPAdes) (version 2) | ecosystem: Environmental > Aquatic > Marine > Oceanic ...
AAAAGTTTTTTTCTAATTCTTTTTGTTTCCTTGCCCATTCACGTTTTCCTCTTCGCTTTGCTTCTAATCTTTTTATAGGGTTTGGAATAAAATATCGTCGATCTTTAAGTTCTTGAAAGAAACCATCTTTGGTCATGCGTTTTTTAAGTCTTTTATAATGTTTCATGGCATCGTCGCCAGGAGGTACTATTACTTCATATCCACTTGTTTTAGGTCTGTCTTTCCAATTTGGTCTTTGTTCCCGTCTAATTTTCAACTTGTCTCCTTTGTGCTTTAGTTGAGTCTTCTCTAATTATAACAGGATCTGCTTCTTTGTCAATAGTGTCAGGACGAATTACCAGTTCTGTAACACCTTCGGTCGCTAATTGCTTGGCATTATATTGCCATGGTAATAAGGCTTTTTCTATAATTTGTCTTAATCCTCTTGCAAATGTTCCTAACTTTTCTGCTTTAGCGGCAATGGCTTTTTTTGCATCAATTGGTAATTTAAGTTCAATTCCATCTACTTCGAACAGCCACTGGTATTGTTTTTCAATTGAATGTTTTGGTTCGGATATAATTTTTACTAATTCTTCATGTGTTAGTTCATTTAATACTCCTATGGTACTTAATCTTCCTATAAATTCTGGTATTAATCCGAATTTGGTTAAGTCACTTTGATCTAACTTTTTATAAAGTTCGGATGTTAGTTCTAGTTTCTTAAGTTTAGATTGAAAGCCTATGTTAGTATGGTCGGATTTATTTTTAAGTATATCTTCTATACCTATAAATGCACCTGAGCATATGAATAAAATATTTGATGTATCAACTTCTATCATTTCTTGATTAGGATGCTTACGTCCACCTTGTGGTGGTACTCTAACTACAGTACCTTCAATTAATTTTAATAGTGCTTGTTGTACACCTTCACCTGATACATCTCTAGTTATGGATATGTTTTCACCTTTACGAGCAATCTTATCTATTTCATCTAAGAATATAATACCTCGTTCTGCTTTGTCTACGTCATAATTTGCTTTGTCTAGTAGTTTAGCAATTACAGATTCAACGTCATCACCTACGTAACCTGCTTCAGTTAGTGTGGTAGCATCTGCTATAGTAAATGGTACTTCACAATATCTAGCAATTGTTCTGGCTAATAATGTTTTACCTGTACCTGTTGGTCCAATTAATAGTACATTTGATTTTTCTAGTTCTAAATTTTTTGGTGGTTTGTACACTCTTTTATAATGTTCAGCCACTGCAACACTTATTACCATTTTTGCATGGTCTTGTCCTATTACGTGTTGGTCTAAATGTTCTCTAATTTTATGTGGGTCTAGATCTTGTAGTTTACTTTCTTCTCTGGGTTTTTCTTTTTGATCACCTAGTATTTGATCGCAAAGTTTAACACATTCATTACAGATGTTTACGTTAGCACCTGCTATAAGTTTTTCTACGTGTGCTCTGTCTTTACCACAGAAGTCACAAAATAAATCAGTCGTGCTTTTTGCCATGTTCCCTCATTACATCTTTTATTGTTTCAAATGTTTTATCAATTAGATAAACGTTTTTCATGTTATCTGTTTTACTCATAACCATGCGTTTGTTTTCTTTGTTAAAAAATACAACATTTGCTCTTTTAATTACGTCTTTAACCCATGAATAATATTTTATATGTGGATCAGGAATTGGAATAGTATAAATTATCATTTCTTCAGTTAGTGGACAAGCATTAAGAAATTTATAAAATTCATCTTTATCAAAACCAAAAACACCTACTTGAACTTTATTTTCAGTTGTATCTATTAAGTCTGGTGGGGTAACAATATTAATGTTTGTGAGTTCCGTATCTTTATTATCCATTTGTTATATTTTATTATCTGATTGTTTTTTAGTCAAGTTCTTAACATATTCATCTTGAGCAATAATCTTTTTAGATGGTTTTGCTTTTACAGTAGGTATTATTTTGAATCTCCCCCAATAATCTTTATCCAATACTTGGTTTTCAACGTGTTTATCCATCGGAGGTATTTCCTTTAGTTTTTCAATTTCTTTTTTTAGTTTTTCAACTTCTTCTTTTACCTTTTCATTTTCTGCTTTATGTATTTTAGCACGTAGACGCCATTCAATTAAATCATCTAATTGTTTTCTTAATGTTTCGTTTGTATTAGCAACTTCTTCTAAGGTTGGTGGTAATGGTTTTTCTACTTCAACTTCAACTATCTTTTCTACAATTTTTTCAACTGGAACCTCAACTTCTTTAATAACTTCTTTTTCTACAATCTTTTCTACTGGTATCTCTTTTATTACTTCTCTGTCAACAATCTTTTCAATAGGTACTTCTTTGATAACTTCTTTAATAACTTCTACTTCTTTGATAACCTCAATAGGTTTTTCTACAATCTTTTCAACTATTTTTTCAACAGGTTTTTCAATGATGCGATCTTTGTAAACGATCTTAGGATCTTTTTTTTTGATGAATCAATTACTCCTGTACGGATTTTAATACCGGCAGGTTTTTTTATCTCTGGAGTAGGTGCAGGTCTAGGTGGTTCATCCAGATCAGGACGTTCTAAATCAATAATTTCTTGTGGTGGTGGATCTTTTGGATCTTCACCTATTACAAAAGTACGTCCAAATCGTCTTGCAAGTGAGAAGTTTGCCGCGATTAATAACAGTACTGCCAATGGATCAAATACAAATATAATTGTAACAATAACCCAACGTACTGCTCTTTCTAATAAGTTTTTATCTACTTCATCTCTACCAAATATAAATTCTGCAATGTATTTTACTGGACCTACGTCTGCTTCAAGTTTTCTATACCTAGTTTCGATTATGATTTTTTCATCATTAAAGCCATCAATTTTAACTTGTTCGGTATCAATTAATACTTCTAATTCTGTAATTCGAACATCAATGTCTTCTGTTTTTTCTGTAGACTGTGTTCTTAGTTCTTCTATTCTTGTATTGATTGAACTTACTTGGGATTGGTATTTTTTATCAACTCCATTGAGTTTGGTTTCTAATGATGTTTGTTCTTCTTTAATCTGTGCTTGTATGTCTTCTATTTGTGAAGTATATTTTGTATCAACGTCATTAGTTGTTACTACAGCACCCAAGTCTATTTTCATTTGAGTGTTTATTGCATTTATATTTTCTGTAAGTTCTGTGTTAATTGTAAAAATGCCTCTTTGTACTTTAGTGGCTACTGCTACTTCATTTGCATTAATTTTTATAACACCTTCTTTATGTTCTTTTTTACTAATAATTCTGTTCTCACGTTGATGATTAATTTGAGCAATGTCTTCATCTTTACGTTCTTGTGCTTGTGCTAGTCTATCATTTTGTAGATCTATTTGTGCTTGGGCAGTCTCTTTAAGTAATGTAATCTCTGAGTTTGCTGTATCTTTAATGTCGTTCTTTAGTTTGTCTACGTTATCATTAAAGCCTTTCTTCTCACTTGCTATACGTTCATATATTGTTTCTAATTGAGATTGTAAGTTTGCAATAATTAAACCACTTTGGTCATTTAATACAGTCTTTTCATTGCTTATTCTAGTGAATAAATCATTTAAGTTGCCTTGCTCTACTGTAATTAATTCATCAACCCTTACACTTGTATCTTCAGTGTTACCTTGGCTGTTTAACGATTCTATTTCATTGTACCATCGTTCAACTTTATTTTCTGATCTTAATATTTTTTCATTAAATGTATCTATTTGAGAAAGTACACTACCTTCAAGGCTTGTCTGTTCTACGTGTGCTTTAGATAAGAATCCAAAGATACCCATTGACGTAATAAACATTAATATTACGACTGCTGTTGTTAGATATCCTTTAAGAAGCCATGGCACGATTCGCCAATTGTGATATAGCCATGATGCTGTTACTAGTTTACCTACTTCTAAAACACTACCCATTATCATAATAGGTACTGCCGCCGCGGCAAATATTGCGGCCAAACCTAGTATTGAATAGTAAATCGCAACACCAGATATTGTTAAAGCGGTAATAAATGTCAGAAGTATTAAGAACATCTTACAATATTTATAGCATCTTTTTTAGGAAAAATCTATTAAAATAATGGATTATGGTTGTACGCCGTCAGTGCCAGTTTGGTTATCAATTTGATCGTATTCAGTTTCTAGAACTACTGTTATATTATCAAATATTTCACCAGTTGTATGTGGGTTACCAACTACAACATCCTGCATAGAAATAGTATCATCACTTGCTACTGTGTACACCATTCTATTTCTTACTGTAATTGTGTTACCATTAGCCGCCGCTACAGTTGAACCATTGTTAAGTGATTGTGCAATAGTTTCTTTAATTTTTAATATTGCTGTAGTATTAGAAGTAGATCCATCAATTGATGTTGCATTTGGTGAAGTCCATGAACTGTTACCAAGTGCTGTACCACTCCAATATTCTGGTTGTTCGTAACCAATTGTCATTGTAAGTGAAGCACCTAAGGCATCGCCATTTGCTTCTGTAATACCTACATCTCTAACACTAAATCCACCACCCAACATTGCTAATGCATCAAGTAGTCTTTCAAAACGTATATTACCACGTTCTCTTTCTAGACATTTAGCATCAGTTGTAGGTTTTGTAACACCTTTTGTTCCTGAGCCATCTGTATCTAAGAAGTATGGTCCTGTTGTTGCAGATGAAAGTTTAGATGGGTTAGGAGTAACACCTCCTCCACTAGTAGCGGCTCCAGTAGCAAATCCTGTAGTTGCTACCGTTACTCTAAAATAGGTTGGTACTAATTGATCGTTGTCCATTTTAAATGGCATAGTGTAATCTCCTTGTTGCTAGTATTTATACGAGATTAATGTTAAAATCTAATTAGTCGCCAATTATACTGACCGTATCTACAGGCGTCTCCGTAGCGGTTTTGTGTTCCTTTATTACCGTGTATGGTTGCTATAAACTCTCTGCATGGTTTGTTATAGCGATAGTATGTGCTTATGACCGTTACTGTGCCTGACGTATTTGTATTTGAGTTATACCAAGAACTTGAAAACCCAGATTTGGATTCTTCAAGTGCTTTTTGAAATGATTCTGTCATTAGTGACGAACTTTCCGTTCCTAATCCAAATGTTAGTTTATGATTAGAGCAGGCTCCAAGTAGTAAAAAAGAACATAATAGCAGTATTCTAAACATCTTTTATTCTTACTCTTAACAAGCCAGCCAAATACTTGTAGTACCAATTTCCTAGAGAACTGAAAGCATCTAATGGAACTGGGTGTACTGGACAACCTGCTATTTTTTTAATTACATCTCCTAATTTTGAATTTTTTCCTATTAAAGGAACAACTTGGGTCCTAAATCCGTTTCCACCTAATGTGTTTAGTAGTTTGAACCAGTCGATGTTTCCATTAACTACTTCTAATATGATATCTTTATTAGTTAAAGTTCTAGGAATTTCTCCTTCGAAGATTTTTTTGTATGCTTTGTGTTTAGCATTAATGAATGTAGCATCAAAACCAATTTGCGGGCCTTTCGCTGGTAGTGGTTTATCAACTAAAAATATTAATCCTGCGGCCATACGTTTATTTTAATTAGTTTTAAAAGATCTGTCAACTGTATAAAAATGGTAAGTTTCTGTTGCCAGGTACTTACCAAACCCCTGAAAGACTATGCCGCTATGGCAAGATCCTCAAATGCGTACGATGTATCGTATGCGTTTATTTTTTTTGAACTGATTATTGGTCGTGTCTTACCAGAAACTCCACAATGTTTTCCAAGTCAATCGATCCTAGTTCCACCCCCGACATACACATATTTTTTACTACAATATTCACAAAATACAAATCCTTCTTCTGCAATGTGGTAATAAACAATTGGATGTTTGTCATGGTCTGGAGTATCCTCGCCACCTTCACAAGAAAAATCTTTCGTGTGTATCTCGATGGTGGAGTGGTCGGGCCCCGCCCCCGAGTCTTGTCCATGTATTATCATTGCTTCAACATTACAATTTAATTATACTGGAAAACTATTTGTCTGTCAATATACGCCAAAACCACTCTTTTAGAAACTTTTTACCAGCCTTGTCTTTTATAATGCGTCCATAAAAAGGCCACCCAAAGTCATCAGGTGATTCATGAATGTATCTCCAACGCATTACACCAGTGTCGGGGTTTCGCTCGTATATTTTGTCTTTAGAGTTTGAATCCTTTGAATGTGTCATCAGTTACATCTTGCTTGATGCCTCCAACCACGTAACTCTCTACCTCCGTTTCCTGCGGAGACACTTGAAGTTCCGAACTTGACAACCAATGTTGAGTCCATGGTAAAGGATTTGTATTAGCAGGTCTATCAAACATTGCTGTAAATCCTAATGATTTGACTCTTCTGTTTGCAATAAATTCTATATAGTCACCTAATAGTTTTGCATTGAGTCCTATAATGGATCCGTCTTTCATTAAATGTTCTGCCCAAGCCTTTTCTTCACCAATGCATTTTTCATACATTTGAATAACATCTTTGTTGCATGATTTAATAACACGTTTCATTTCTTTGTCATCGCCTTCTTGCCAATTTTTTATAATATGCGTAGTTAATGCCAAATGCTGTGCTTCATCTCTTGCTATTAGTGATACAATTTTTGCCGACCCTTCCATAAGTTTTAGTTCACCAAAAGCAAATGTGCAGGCAAATGACACGTAGAAACGTAATCCTTCTAGTATGTTAACGTTCATTATTGCAAGGTATAGTTGTTTTTTAACGTCTTTGATGTCACCTTTACCTTTTACAAAATAATCTTGTGCTACTTTTAAAAACTTATCATAGTTTTCTGTAACTGATACAGCACGTTTCAGTATTTCTTTGTCATGAATAATAGTATCAAAAATTTCTGTTGGGTTAGCATAAACATTTTTCATTATATATGTATATGAACGTGAATGCAATGCTTCAAAGAAATCCCAAGTTACAATACATCCTTCTAGTTCTGGATTAGAAACATACGGTAAGAATGCTAACGATGGACCTCTGCCTTGTACACTATCTAATAGTGTTTGGTATTTTAAGTTTGCTGTAAAGATATGCTTTTGTTCTGGTCTAAATAATTGGTAGTCTGCTCTGTCTTTTTGTAAGGATACTTCTTCCGGTCGCCAATAGTAGCCAAGCATTTTTTGATTTAACTTATCAAATGTAGGGTATTTGAATACATCATATCGTTGAACACTTTGATCAGCACCAAAAAACATTGGTTCTTTCGTATAATCTATGTCTTCTCTATTGAATACTGTTTTCATGCTCTACTATTATATAATGCTTTCTTGACTTACGTCAACTATATTGTGCAGGCTTCACAGTTTTCTTGATTTTGGTCTTCTGGTGTAAATGGAATTACATTGTCCGTATCTGCTGTTAATTCTTCTTCTTTAGTGTCATCTATTTTCATATCATTAGTGTTTTGGTAATAAGATGTCTTCCAACCATACTTGTATGTGTTGAGTAAATCTTGCATCATTGCACTTAATGGTACTTTATTGTTTTCATAGTGCAATGGATTATAACTCCAGTTGCCTGATATTGCTTGATCAAAATATTTTTGCATTACAGCCACAATATTGATATATCCATCGTTGTCTGGCATATCCCATAACAAAGTATAAAAGTTTTTTAATTGTTGGTATTGAGGAACAATTTGTTTTAATGGACCTTTCTTAGATTTCTTTACACTCAGATATCCACGTGGTGGTTCAATACCATTAGTAGCATTACTAACTACGGAAGAACTTTCACTTGGCATTTGTGCTGTTAATGTAGAATGTCTTAGTCCATGTTCTTTTATATCTTTTCGTAGTTTTTCCCAATTACATTTAAGTTTGCGTGTTACCAATTCATCAACATCTTTTTTATAGTGGTCAATTGGTAACAAGCCATCTGAATATTTTGTTCTGTTAAACTTGTCACAGGCTCCACGTTCTTTTGCTAGTGTGTTTGATGCTTTTAACAAATAGTATTGAAAATGTTCTGTAAGTTCATCTACTAACTTTAATGCTTGTTTGTTTTCATACTTAACTTTGTTCCTTGCTAGGTAATGTGCTAGTCCGATATATCCTACACCTAGTGATCGTCTTGCTTTAGTTGATTGTTCAGCGGCCTCAACTGGATACTTTTGATAGTCTATTATTTCCTCTAATGCTCTTACTGTTAAATCGCAAATGTCTTCTAGTTCTTCTAATTTAACAATACCTATGTTAATTGCACTCAAGATGCAGAGTGCTATTTCTCCTTCAGGATCATCTATGTGTTGTATTGGTTTAGTTGGTAGTGTTATTTCTTGACATAAGTTAGACATATAAACTTTATCTTTAAATGACGAATGGGTATTGCAATGGTCAATGTTCATAATATAGATACGTCCTGTTTCTGCTCTTTCTTTTAGTAGGTCTTGCATCAATGTTCTTGCATCTACTACAGTTTTTCTTACACTTGGATCGTTTTCGTACCTGACATATAGTTTATCAAATTCTTTGTGGCCAAATGATTCGTATAAGCCAGGTACGTCATGCGGTGAGAATAAGGATATTTTTCCCCCTTGTAAGAAACGTTCATAGAACAGTTTACTTAATTGTATAGAATAGTCTAACTTTCTAACTCTATTGTCTTCAGTGCCTTTATTGTTTTTAAGAACAATAATATCTTCTATTTCTTTATGCCATATTGGAAAGTGTACAGTTGCCGAGCCACCACGTACACCATTCTGTGTGCAACATCTTACAGTTGCTTCAAACTTTTTGAGAAATGGGATGACGCCTGTGTGTGCTACTTCACCTCCACGTATTTTGCTGTTTATTGCACGAATTCTACCTGAATTAATGCCTATTCCTGCTCGTTGTGCCACATACCTACCAATAGCCATGTCCGATGAAAATATAGAAGGTAAAGTATCATCTGAGTCTACTAATACGCATGAAGCAAATTGTCTCATAGGTGTTCGTACACCTGCCATAATAGGTGTAGGTATATTGATTTTAAATTGAGAAATGGCATCATAATAACGTTTTACATACCACATACGTTCATCTTTACTATAGTTGGCGAATAATGTAGCCGCGATCATCATGTACATATATTGTGGTGTTTCATAAAGTCTACCTGTGCTTCTATCTTGTACAAGGTACTTGTCTACTACTTGTCTAAGACCAGCATAGGTAAAGTTTAAGTCTCTATCATGCTTAATCCATGTGTTCATTTTTTTAATTTCTTCATTAGTATATTTGCTTGTAATTTCTTTGTCATATACTCCTAAATCAATATTGCGTTTTACAAGTTCAAGTAAAGGTAATGATTCAAATTTACCTAATGCATCTTTGCGTACACCCCATAGTAATAAGCGAGCCGCGGCATATTGATAATTTGGTGCGTCTAGAGAGATGAGATCGTTTGCTGATTTAATTAAGATTTCTTGTATGTCATTAGTAGTCATGCCATCAGCAAACTGTAAGTCGCTGTTCATTTCAATTTGTGATGCTGACACACCTGAGATATTTTCACAGGCTTGTTCTACTACGAAGTGAATCTTATCTACGTTTAAGGGTACTTTTTTTCCGGATCGTTTAACGATTTTAATGTTGAGTTTTGGTGGGTTAGTTGATGGGTTTATTTCAATTTGGCTGTCCTGCATTTAAGAATTCTTCCGGATTATAGTACTATGTACCACTTATGTAATTGCAATTATATATTAAGATTTGGTTATACGCAATAGCTAATAGGAAAAACTTTGGTAGACTATACTATGGCTTCAACCTGGTATTTAAAAGTTGCATTGTTACCTGTAGATGTTGTTTTATATTGAACTATGCCTCCTGTTGTAACAAAAAAAGTTACTCCAGTTGTTGTATTTTCTACAAAGTTATCCACAAAGTTGATTGCAGATGATGTACCAGATACTTTTAGTTCACCATTGCGTCTTGCTGTATCTCTTGTAACTAGATATTTTATGTTTACTGCAAATTCATTAGCAAGATCTAATGTTATACCAGTTGCTGTTAATGTTGATGTGTTATCAGTTAATGTTGCTTTTGCTAATGCTCTTTCATGGATACCCGAGCCTTGTATAGGAGCCTGTGTTCCTACATCACTTCTTGTAAAGTAATTGTGTGTAGTAAAGTTTCCTTCATGTGCTAACTGTATTATAGAAACGTCTGCTGTTCCATCGTTTGCTGTACCTACGTCACCAAAGTTGTTAAATGCGAATATATTTCCTTTTGGTGTGCCTTGATCATATATGTGTATGGCTTGTAAATCAATATTATCAAAACTGCATCCAACTGCTCTAACATATCTTGGACCTGTTTGCTGTCCTGCTGTAGATCCATCTGTGTTCTGTGCTAATTTAATACCTTTGTATAATATATCAAACGTACAGTTTTGAAAGTTAACATTTTCAACATCATAGTCACTGTTAAATCCGTATTGGATACCAGTAAAGACACATTTATCAAATAAAACGTTGCTAGTTTTATAAACACCACTGCTTTGAGCCTCTATTGCTTTGTATCCACTTCCTATTGCTGTTCCTTGTGTCCACGTACTTTTAAACTTACAGTCTAAAAACCTAACTTGGTCTGCACGATCTAAAAGTATTAAATTATTTGATCCAGAAGAATTAAAACAAACACCTTCTATGTCAATGTGCTTTGGTACTGTTGCTCCACTAGAACCAATGTCTGTGCCAGTTTGTTCTTTACTGTCTACAGTCCTAGCCAAATAAGTTTGAGTAGTATCTGTTTGGTATAATATAGTTTGTTCAGCACCAGCACCTTTTATTGTAGTGTATGGATAAAGTTTAATTTCACCACCTGTAATTTTATATGTTCCAGGTGGAAAATATAATACTCTGCGAGCATCTGCTGTAGCATCTAACGATAATAGTTGTTTAATTGCTCTGTTAATTGCGCCGGTGTCATCGGTTACTCCATCGCCTGTTGCTCCAAAGTCTGCCACATTGGCAAAGTCGTCTAGTTTCTTTTGGTATGATCTTACAATTTTAGAACCTGAGGCGCCTGTTGCTACTGGTGTTGCAGTATTACCTATAAATGTATATGATTCTAATAATGCATTTATATCAGAGCCTGATGTTAATATTTCTGTGTTGCCTATCTTAGGTGCACCTGAAGATGTTGGTCCATTACCTATAAAAAGTCTTTGTTCATCAAGAGCCCAGCCTAATTCTCCTGCGGCTAGTTGAGGGACATCAGCATATAAGCCTCTTCGATGCATTATGCGACTAATTTGTACTACAGCCATGATTACTCCTTAATTTGTATTATTTATCCGCCCATTAACGTTTGCCATTAACCAATGTCCAGGTACGTTCTTTGCACAGAAGGTCTTGAGTTGTCTCTGTGACATAACCAACAACAGATAAAAGTGGTCGTTTATGTAAACTCGCATTCGCAGTGCCATGTGGCATATCTTTCCATTCAAAAGTAAGAATGCTACCTGCTACCC
>Ga0208278_1001392_pt1 | contig 11432 bp, 9 predicted proteins | sample ETN01SmetaG_FD_185794 | JGI IMG/M metagenome (GOLD analysis project Ga0208278, IMG submission 185794) | Marine microbial and viral communities from oxygen minimum zone, Eastern Pacific Ocean - ETNP2014F12-01SV259 (SPAdes) (version 2) | ecosystem: Environmental > Aquatic > Marine > Oceanic ...
ATATATTTGCGATAAATTTGGAAAAAGTTAGGCCATATTTGCATGCCATAAAGAATAGTGGTCTGATTTTCAGGTGTAACGCACATGCAAAATTTATGAATGATGAGTTTGCTGCAGCTTTGAAAGACGCAGGTTGTTATGAACTGTCTTTTGGTATAGAATCAGGAAGTCAGAAAATCCTTGATAATGTAGGTAAAAAAACATCTGTTCAACAGAACTATGATTTCATCAAGATAGTAAAAAGCCATGATATCAGGATAAAGGCGTACTTCATGCTGGGACTTCCAGGTGAAGATTATAATACCATTTCTGTGACTGAGGAGTTCATACAAAATGCTATAGGTAGATACGGTCTGGATGATTTCCAACTTTCGATCTACTACCCTTATAAAGGAACGAAAATAAGAAAGCTCATGGACCAAGGAGATGATATCGACCTGCAATTTTTAGGAGAAGGACTGGGGGCACATACGCATGGTAATGGGGCTTCGGAAGCCAGAATAAGGACACATGCTTTATCTGCTGAAGATCTATTGAGAGAGAGAACCAGGATAATTAAAAATTATAAACCAAAATCTCATATGTCTGGGTGGAAAAAGTAATATGGTTAAGTTTTTCTTTGATAATAAGAATTTATAGGTTTTGCAAAGTAAGTTATTGCAATATGTAGGCAATTGAAGGGCTACAGATCTTAAGAGAGAGCAAGCGGTGTGTATAGAGACAAAACAATATTAGCTGTAATTCCTGCAAGGGGTGGAAGTAAAAGGTTGCCTAATAAAAATATAAAACCTTTACTGGGTAAGCCCCTGATAGTATGGACGATAGAACAAGCAAATAAGAGTAAATATTTGGACAAGATAATTGTAAGTACTGATAGTCAAAAGATTACTAAGGTTGCACGCCGATACAATGCAGAAGTTCCATTCCAGAGACCAAAGAAAATTTCCAAGGATAATGTGCCTCTTCTTGATGTTGTTATCCATGCCCTGGAGTTTTACAAAAGGAAAGGGATTAATTTTGATATGGCAGTCATATTGCAGCCTCCCTGCCCCATGAGAATAGCGAAGGATATAGATGGTGCTATTGAATATCTTTTTAAGAAGAAGGCCAAAGCTATAATCTCTGTTTGCGAAGCTTTTCACCATCCTCTGTGGATGAACATATTGTCTCCTGATGGATGTATGAAAAATTTTCTCGCTCGCAGTACAAGGGGTAAAAACAGTCAGTACTTGCCGAAATATTTCCAGCTAAATGGAGCGATATTTCTAGGTTTCGTGGATTATGTTAAAAGAAATAAAAGTTACTATGGCAAAGAAACTTATGCCTACATTATGCCTAAAGAAAAATCATTAGAGATAGATGACATTGTTGATTTCAAGCTTGTTGAAGCATTGTTGAGAGGGTAATACAATCTTATCAGTGACTTCGTCTTAGAAATTCAGGATGATATATGAGTAAGAAAATAGTTGGCAAGACAGATGCAGCGTATTCAGAGGTAAGCAAATGTATAATTTACCTTGCAGATCTAACACATAATTATGCTGCGAAAGGTCCACATACATTTCCGGTAAACATAGGGTATGTAGCTTCATATGCGAAGAAGTTTTTTGGAGATAGGATAGAGGTACAGTTATTTAAGTTTCCTCGTGATCTAATTGATGCCATAGAGAGGAAGAGACCACATGTAGTGGGTTTAGGTAATTATACATGGAATCTTGACATTAATAACAGAATAATTTCCTGGGTTAAGTCTCTATCGGGAGAGATACTTACTGTTTACGGAGGCCCCGATCATCCTGTTGATTCCAAGGTTAGACTCAGGTATTTTAAGGAGAGGCCAGATCTTGACTTTTATGTAATTAATCAGGGCGAAAAAGGGTTTCTAAATTTATTAGAAAGATACTTTCAATCCGCTAGTATAGAGGAGATGAAGATGTCTTCAGTGCAAAACTGTTCATTCTACAATAAGAGCGCAGATGAAGTGATTGAATCAGGGAGTTATGAATATATCAAGGACTTAAATGAGATACCATCTCCTTATCTTAATGGTACATTGGATGAGTTTTTCCAATACAGTCTTATCCCGATAATTGAGACTAACAGAGGTTGCCCTTATTCATGTACATATTGTGCATGGGGAAAGGCAAGTCAAAACAAGATCTTTTCATTTGACCTTGAAAGGGTAGGACAAGAGATTGAGTATATTGTAAAAAACATAAAAAAGGTAAATATCCTTTATGTAGGAGATGCAAATTTTGGCATATTTAAGAGAGATATTAAGATCGCAGAGTTTATGAGAGAAGCCAGAGACAGATATGGGTATCCTCGCCATATTTCAGTTAGCGGGGCAAAGGGTACGCCGAATCGGATGATAAAGATAGCTGAGATTTTGAGTGATATGATAAGTGTAACTAACTCCTTTCAGACAATGGATCCGGTAGCTGTAAAGAACATAAGGAGGCAGAATATAGATATCAATGAATTTAAGAAGATTCAAAACCATTTCAACGGAAAAGGTATTTCTACATATTCTGAACTGATATTGGGGTTACCAGGTGAGACAAAAGGATCTCATCTTAAGGGTTTAAGGGAACTCTTTGATTATAATAGCGCCGGCATTGCGTGCTATAACTTGAGAATGTTGGGAGGAAGCGAATTAGACACGCCGGAAAACAGAGTAAAGTTTGGTATCGAGACGAAGCACAGGTTGATAGATGGAGGTTTTGGTAAATATGCAAATATTAGTTCCATTGAAGACGAAGAGATGGTCCTCCATACAAGCACCATGACAGAGGAGGATATTCTATATTTTAGGCCAATACATTTTCTTATACAATTCCTCTGGAATTATAAATATTATTTGGAACTACTCTATTTTCTCAAACATATTGGCATAAACCCGGTGGATTTTGCTATCACTCTTATCGAGAAAAAAGATACTGCATCAGCTTCCGTTAGCAATATATTTAAAGATTTCATAGATGAGATGCACAATGAATGGTTTGACACAAAACAACAGCTTATTGAATATTATTCAAAACCTGAAAATTTCGAGAAAATAAGTAACGGAGGGTTTGGCAAGCTAAACTATAGATATACGTATAGATTTCTACTTGAGGTCAAAAAGGATTATGATGATTATCTTTTTACCGTTGCTCGGAATATGCTGCTGGAACGTGAAGCAACAGCCGAAACGGAAGGTGATGTGCTCGCAGATTTGAGAAAGTTCAGCGAAAACATATTTATTGATTTTACGGATGGCTTTGAAAGCATATGTACTGATAAGAATTCAGAGTTTAAGTACGATATTTTACAATGGAAGAAGGATGGATATAGCAGATCATTGCTAGAATACAAAAACCGCAGTATTAAATTGAAGTTTATGCTTCCGGATGAACAGGTGAAGACATTAAAAATGCTCTATGCGCAATTTAAAAATAGGGATGTTAATCAGACCATTAGGAAGATGGTGGAACTTATGAATAAAAGTGACCTCTTCTACAGAGTGAGTTACTTATGAAATGTGCACAATGATAAGGAATACGTTACAGAAGTAAGAATAAGATAAAAGATATTTCTGGATTAAGCATAGCGTACTTAATATGGATAGTTTAAAGAAAGGGAGAAGATTTATTGCTTCCATTCAAGCAAGGATGGGTTCTGCCCGTTTGCCTAATAAGGTCCTCAAGGAAGTTGCAGGGAAACCATTGCTGCAGATTATGATTGAGAGGGCAAATAAGAGCGTGTTGATCGATGACTTGATAGTTGCCACAACGCTTGAGTCTAGAGATGATGCTATTGTAGATCTGTGTAAAAATTTGGGTGTGAATTTCTTCCGGGGATCAGAAGATGGTGTCCTTGAAAGGATGTATCTTACGCATAAGGAGATATCTACAGATGTTGTGGTATCATTGTATGGGGATTGTCCTTTGATAGATCCAAAGATAATTGATACAGTCATTGTTGCCTATATAGTTAATCAGCCATGTGATTACGTGACAAATCTTGACTCCAAAACGTATCCCACGGGTATGGGCCTGGAGGTGTATCCCTTTAGAGTCTTGGAATTGGCCTATCAGAAAGTTAATACTCCTGAGGACAGGGAGCATTCAAGCCGGTATTTTCGTATTCGTCCCCATGAGTTTAAGCATGTACATGTTGGCGCTTCTCCTGAGCTCTATTATCCTCAGCTAGAGATTGCCCTCGATGAAGACAAAGATTATGAATTGATAAAAATCCTCTATGAGGCGCTTCATTTGCAAAATCCCTGTTTTGGTTGTAAGGATATTGTAGATTATATCAAGTTGAATAATCACCTTTTAGATATAAACCAGAAAGTCAAGCGCAGAGAATTAAAGAGATGAAAGCTTTTCGTACAGCAATAGCAGGGCTTGGCAAGATTGGTTTTGAATGTGATGTAAATACTGCTAAGAAATATGTGTTGTCTTATGCCAGGGCTTTCAGTTTACATAAAGGGTTTGAATTGGCTGCTGGTTTTGATATTGACCGTAGTAAACTGGATGCTTTTGAAGAGAAATATAAAGTACCGGGTTACCATTATAAAGATTTAAAAGGGAATCTCTCCGATATAGATGCGGTAGTAATATCCACCCCCGCAGAAAATCATTTTAAAGTATTTAAGGCGGTGATCTCTTCTTGCAAGCCACGTATGATAATTATGGAGAAGCCACTGGCTTTAAATTTAAAACAGGCAAGAGAGATCATAACAATAAGCAAAAAGAAGAAAATATTGTTATATGTAAACTATTTTAGAAGAGTAGATCCGGGGATCAGTAAGCTAAAACAGTACATTGTTCAAAAAAAATGGGGAAGATTGAAACATGTAGATATATTTTATGGCCAAGACCTGTTAAGTAATGGTTCCCACTTTATAGATTTAATGATATATCTTTTGGGGAATCCTGAGAGAGTTAAGTTGTTGCGCTCAAGGGATAGAAATAACCCGGATTTTATCTTTTACTATAAGCAGCTACTTATATTTTTTAAATCTTCCATTGGAATAGACTACTATCTAAAAGATATGGATTTTGTATTCGAAAACTCAAGAGTAAGGTACTCTCGGTTTTCTCTAACCCAACTAATGCTGCCCACAGACAAGTCGTGCTTCGGCGTAAAGGAACTAATCGATGTTAGCAGCAAAGACCTGCATTTGGATGTGGAAAGGTATATGTTAACTGTTGCAGGGCATATATATAACGTTTTATCAGGCAAGGGTAAGTTAGTGTCTACAGGCCAGACAGCCCTGCAAACACTTGAGGTTTGCTTTGATATTATGAAGAAGGGAACAAAGGCATGAGTAAGCTCGCAGTGATGGGTGGCACACCTGTAAGAAAAACCCCCTTTCCGGATTATGACGTAATAGGCGTTGGTGAGAAGAAGGCAGTAAACAGAGTTTTGAAAGGGAAGGTGTTGTCAAGGTTTTTTGGAAGCTGGCATCCCAACTTTTATGGAGGACCTGAGGTTAAGAAGTTGGAAGAAGAATGGGCCAAGTATTTTGGAGTAAAACATGCTATTGCAGTAAATTCTTGTACAAGTGGTTTGTATGCGGCTGTAGGAGCAGTAGGTGTAGGTCCTGGAGATGAAGTTATAGTTTCACCTTATACTATGTCTGCTTCTGCAACTTCTATTCTGGTGTTTAATGGTATTCCTGTTTTTGCTGATATTGAGGAAGACTATTTTTGTTTAGACTGGAAATCTGTGGAAGAAAGAATAACACCTTATACAAAAGCTATTGTTGTAGTAGATTTATTTGGCCATCCATATAATGCCGATAAGATTAATAAGCTGGCAAAAAAACATGATCTAAAGATCATAGAGGATGTTGCTCAGGCTCCAGCCGGGAGTTATGGGGACAAATACGCGGGAACACTTGCGGATATAGGTGTGTTTTCCTTAAATTATCATAAGCACATCCATTGTGGTGAAGGTGGGGTAGTGGTTACCGATAACGATGAGCTTGCCGAACGAATTCGACTTATACGAAACCATGCGGAGGCAGTGGTGGAAGATAAAGGAGAGAAAAATATTAATAATATGCTGGGCTTCAATTTCAGAATGACTGAAATAGAAGCTGCTATTGCCAGGGAACAATTAAGAAAATTAGAGAAACTGGTATCTACAAGGATCTCAAATTGTAAATATATAGAAGAGGGGTTAGAAGGTATAAAGGCTATAATTTCCCCAAAGGTCAAAAAAGATTGCCGCCACGTCTATTATCTCCACTCTTTTAAATTTAAGGAGAAAATAGCGGGTGTGTCCAGGGATATTTTCATAAATGCGGTAAAGGCAGAACTGGCATCAACTAAATTCAGGGAAAACGAGGGTCCACGGCTATATACGGGGTATGTCAAACCATTATATCTTCAACCAGTCTATCAGGAGAGGACACTTTATGGGGGCAAGAAATGTCCGTTTGAATGTAATTTTTATAAAAAAGAAGTTAATTACGATAAAGGTCTCTGTCCTACCGCGGAAAGAATGCATTACAGAGAGCTTTTCTGGCACGATCTTATGCATTCTAATATGAATAAGAAAGATCTGGATGATGTTATAAGGGCTTTTTGGAAGGTATGGGAAAAGCGAACAGAGTTAAGCAAAATAAATTGAAGAATAACGTTTTGGCGATATCTAATGATCCAGGGGGAGCGGAAGCCTTAAGTTCTTACCTTAGACACAGGGGGAAAGAGCATAGTCGTTTCCGGTGTGTAGCACAAGGTTTTGCGAAAAAAATTTTTATTAGCAAAGGTCTGGGAAAATACCTTATTGATACTAAAAAGGGAAAAGAATTAATCTTAAAGGGACATATTGATTTGCTCCTGGCTTCTACGGGCCGGAGTTCAGATCTGTCTACAAATTTTATAGCATTAGCGAAGTCGCATTCCATAAAGACAGTAACTATTCTAGAGCACTGGCTGGGTTATAAAGAAAGGTTCGGGTACCCTTCCCGGGACTGGAGGTCGAACCTGCCGGATGAGATATGGGTGGTAGATAAGCTGGCGAGAAAAATAGCTGAAAAAGAGTTTGGAAAGGCAGCCAGGATAAAGATAAAACCCAACTTTTATTTTAAAGATCTAAGGGCAGAATATAGCAAATCCTCGGCGAGTAAAGACAGGAGATATTTTAATGTACTCTTTCTTAATCAACCAATTTTAAAGAAAATAGCTTCAAAAAAGAAGAAGATCAAAATCACTGAAATTGGAAAAGTAACGAAATTGATAAATTTTATGAAAACTATGAATTGTTCCAGGCCCATCCGTTTTACGATAAGGCAACATCCTATAGAGAGTCGTTCAGGGTTTGCAGAAGTTGTTAAAGGCAATACAGACTGTAGTAATTTCAGAGTGGTCTTAAGTGATCCAAGTAGAAACTCTCTTGTTGAGGATGTAAAAAGTGCGGATGTTGTTATTGGAATACAGTCTTCAGCCTTAACAATAGCAAGTCTATTTAAGAAGACTATATGTTGCTGTGATAAGCCTCCATTATGGCTTTCCGCTTATAATGTAAAGCATATAAGGCCCAATTTGAGTGGATTGGAGCATTTTATATATGGGAGGAGAAAATGAATATGAACTCCTTTATTGTGGGCAAGAGAGTCATATTGCGCACCTTATGTATCAAAGACGTTAAGGGGCCGTATGTGAGTTGGTTTAATGATGAGGTGGTATGCCGCTATAACCAGCATCATGTATTTGCCTACGATAAGTCTCAAGCAGAAGAGTATATACGAAAAGCTACAGCTTCACGCAGCGAACTCGTATTGGCTATCAATACCAAAAGAGGTGCAAAACATATCGGTAATATTGCTTTGCAGAAGATAGATCTGGTGAGTCGCAATGCCATGGTTTCTATCGTGCTGGGCGATAAAGATTACTGGGGAAAGGGTTATGCCAAAGAGGCAATGCAGCTTCTTCTTGAGCACGGATTTTCCCAGATGAACCTGCATCGCATTTACTGCGCCACTACCGCAGATAATATTGCCATGCAGAACCTGGCAATTTCTGTGGGTATGAACAAAGAGGGCAGGAGGCGCGAGGCGGCGTTTAAAACAGGCCGTTACGTAGATGTTATTGAATACGGCTTATTAAAAAGAGAATATGTCAGGAGGAATATAAATGAGTAGTGAAAATAAAAAAAGTGAATATGGAAAACCCCCTTATCCGCAATTGAAATATTGTCTAAGGTGTTGCACTCCAGAAACGAGAGCAGATATCGTTTTTGACGAGATGGGTATCTGTAATATGTGTGTTTCAGCGGAACATAAGATGCGCATAAACTGGAAGAAGAGAGAGGAAGAGTTGGTAAAAATACTTGAAGATGCGAAAAGAAAGTCGCCCAATACATATGATTGCATCGTACCCATAAGCGGTGGAAAAGATAGTACATACCAGCTGCATGTATTGACAAAGGTTTATAAGATGAAAGTGTTAGCGGTAACTTTCAGCCACAATTGGTTTTCTGAGGTCGGAAAACAGAATCTGCAAAATTCGCTAGGTAAATTTAATGTAGACCATATCATGTTTACTCCCAACCGGAGCTTGGTAAATAAGCTCGCAAAGTGTTCTCTGTATAAAATTGGGGATTCCTGCTGGACATGTCATGCAGGAGTGGGTTCTTTTCCTCTATCGGTAGCGGTAAAGTTTAGGATACCACTTATGATCTGGGGGGAGTCAGTCGCGGAGGCTGGACGCATAAGTACATATGACGACTCGGTTGTTCAATACGATAGAGATTATTTTACTAAGATTTCAGCGAAGATATACGCGGAAGAGATGGCGAATGAGGAAATACCATTGAAGGATCTCGTTATGTTTCAGCTGCCCTCTCATGAGGAGATAGACGAGGCGGGAGTTGTAGGAATACACTTGGGAGATTTCATATTCTGGGATAATGAACGCCAGACGGAATTTGTAAAGAAAGAGTACGGGTGGAAGGAAGATAATATTGAAGGGGCATACAAGAAGTACAAAAGCGTGGAATGTCGTATGGTCGGTGTGCATGATTACGCATGTTTTGTAAAGAGGGGCTTTGGCAGAGCTACGGGGCAGGCATCTCAAGATGTGCGTGCGGGTCTCATGACAAGGACAGAGGGTTTTGAAATAGCAAAAGACGTTGATAAAACTCTCCCTCAGAAGGCTCTCTCGTATTATTTAAATATCACGGGATTATCGGAGGAAGAGTTCGTAAAGGCCTGCAAGAATCACAGCCCGGAAAACGCAAAGGATCTTTCACATGCATAAACAAAAGGGGAAAAATGGAATTATATGAATTAACGGCAAGTCAAGCCTTGGAAAGGATCAAGAATAAGAAGATATCGGCCCGAGAGTTGATAGATTCTTATATAAAACGAATCGAGAAAGAAGAAGAGTGGGTTCACGCCTGGTGTTTTTTCGATAAAGAAATTGTCTATAAACAACTTGTGCAAATCGAGGAGAGGCTTCAAAGCGGGCAGATAGATGGACATTTGGTTGGTATACCTGTGGGTGTGAAGGATATATTTAACACCAAAGATATGCCTACGGAGATGGGTTCACCCATCTGGCAAGGATTTACTCCGGGAAATGATGCTCGCGTTGTCCATGACATTAGAATGGAAGGTGGAATCGTGATGGGTAAAACCGTTACCGCTGAATTCGCTGTGCATCATCTCGGATCTACTATTAATCCGCATGATCCGGCTTTTTCACCGGGAACTTCGTCAAGTGGTTCTGCGGCAGCCGTAGCATGCGGTATGGTACCCTTGGCCATTGGAACCCAAACAGCCGGTTCTATTATAAGACCCGCGAGCTACTGCGGCCTATACGGTTATAAACCTTCTTTTGGTCTATTGCCGAGGACAGGTATACTGAAAACCGTTGACCCATTAGATCATGTAGGCTTTTTTACGAGAAGCGTCAATGATCTTAAATTATTGTTAGATGCCCTGAGAGTAAAGGGAGAGAATTATCCTTATGTGCACAGGTATTTGGAAAATGAGAAACGTCAGATAAAAGAAGAAAGTAAACCCTGGAAGGTTGCGTTCGTGAAAACGTATGTATGGGATGAGGTGGAAGAATACACAAAACAGTCTATAAGCACATTCGCAGAAGAACTAGCGAAAACAGAAGGAATTACACTCATTGATGTTGAGCTTCCCGCTCGGTTTGAAAAAACTCACGATATCCACACAACTATTTACCATAAAGCACTATCATATTATTTCAAGGAGGAGTACGAGGAATATCCTGATAAAATAAGCGATGTATTCCGAAATATGGTAGAAGAGGGGAAAAAGATTTCTCTGGAAGATTATAGGAAAAACCTGGAGAAGCAGAGCGTTCTTACCACAGAGCTTGATGATTTTTTATCAGAGTTCGATGCCGTTATTACTTTTTCTACGGCAGGCGAAGCGCCACTCAAAGAATCGTATTTGGAGGAAAAGCGAGATACTTCGTTAATTTGGACAACATGCAGGGTTCCCAGCATAACTGCTCCACTTTTTAAAGGACCAAGAGGGTTGCCTTTCGGAGTTCAGGTTGTTGCGCGTAGATATAACGATTATCGTTTATTATCATTTCTCAAGTTCTTGCAGGATAGAGGCAAAATTGCTGATTCACCGATTGCTGCTAGTGAAATGAGAGGAGAAACTACCGTTCCATTTAAGCAAGAAAAGGTAACATGTCGATAAATAATGCCTACTATCTAGTTGAAACGTATGTTCCTCAGTGTGATTATTCCGATGGCGAAGTAGTAGCTCTCACTCCTGAAGCGTGTGACAAACTGGCAAATAATAGAATACCCCATAGGGTAATTAATGATTTTTTTTCTGAAGAGGAGCTTACAAAAGATAATTCTGTGTATTTTTTTGATCAAATAAAATGGTTCAAAAAGTTTGACACATTTTTGAAAAATCATATAGGTTACTGCAGAGTAAACAATATTGATCTGGCTACCGCGCATTTCGATCCTCTTAAAAGTTTAATCGATTCTTATGTAACTTATTCCTTCATTCTTACGGGTTTTTTTAAGAATGCAGTTCCTTCAAGTATTAGATTGGTAACAGATTCTCTACATCACCATCAAGATTATTCTCTTTATAAAATTTTTCGACTTCAAAAAAGTTTCTACGCGCAGCTTCTTCCTACTTTTTGCCAGCAATATGGTGTGACACTGCAATATATTACTGGTATAGATTCATTGCCTGACCTCCGCACACTTAAAAAAGGGATGTTAAAAGCCAGATTTAAGGATTTTCTGTTGAGGCTACAACTAAAGTCTTTACTAAGCTTCATAAGATATAGAAAATACCTTTTATTTAAGCAGAGAAAAGGAAGGCTTTATTCCAAAGGCATTCTTTTTTTGCATACCGGAATTTATCCGATAGATTTCATTGTAAGGCGTGCTTTCTTTGAAGGGGCGAGGGTCTTTACGATGTC
>Ga0208278_1001394_pt1 | contig 11423 bp, 11 predicted proteins | sample ETN01SmetaG_FD_185794 | JGI IMG/M metagenome (GOLD analysis project Ga0208278, IMG submission 185794) | Marine microbial and viral communities from oxygen minimum zone, Eastern Pacific Ocean - ETNP2014F12-01SV259 (SPAdes) (version 2) | ecosystem: Environmental > Aquatic > Marine > Oceanic ...
TTAACCAAGCATCATAACACCAAGGATATCTAAATGGTTTGTATACTGGATCTCCAACAAGGAGACCTTTTTTTTTAGGCTTAACAATTTCTTTATTTGTTTTTTTTGCTATTGACATGATAGACATTCGTCATACTCTATCTCTTGTGTTTGGTTTTGATCATTTTTATAAACATTGTTTTCAACATTAGTTGATGAATTACTATTTACATTTTCAGCTCTTTGAATTGATTTAGATCTACAATAATAAAGGCTCTTAAGACCCTTTTTCCAAGCTTGAAAATGAATTAAATGAAGTTCTTTTTTATGAACATCTGCAGGCATAAAGACATTTATTGATTGTGCTTGAGATATGTATGGAGTTCTATCTGCACCCAATTCAATAATCCATTTTTGATCTATTTCAAATGCTGTTTTAAAAACATTTTTTTCTTCTTGAGTTAAAAATTCCATATGTGAAACTGAACCTTGATTTGTTGTAATACTAGACCAAGTTTCTTCATCATTTTTATTATATTTTTCTAATATTTTTTGAAGATATTTATTTCTAACATTAAATGAACCCGAAAGTGTTTTATGAGTATAACTATTTGCAGCAATAGGTTCAACGCCTGGTGAAGTTCCACCACAAATAATTGATATTGATGCTGTGGGTGCAATCGCTGTTTTATTTGAAAATCTCTCTTTTATTCCATAATCAGCCGCATCTGGACATGCTCCTCTTTCTTCAGCCAAATCTTTTGATGCTTGATCAGCTTCTTTTTGAATATGCTCAAATATTTTTTTATTCCATACTTTGCTCATTACAGATTCAATTGGAATCATTTTTTGTTGAAAGAACGAATGAAGGCCCATTACTCCTAATCCAACACTTCTCTCTCTTAAGGCTGAATAAGTTGCATCATTAAATTCTTCTGATGCTCTTTCTATAAAATCTGTCAATACATTGTCTAAAAATCTCATTATATCAGTGATGAAATTTTTATCATTTTTCCATTCATCATATTTTTCTACATTTAATGAAGATAAACAACAAACTGCTGTCCTGTCTCTACCATCTTTATCAACTCCAGTTGGTAAAGTAATTTCACTACATAAATTTGAAGTTTTAACAGTTAAACCAGCAAGTTTATGATGTTGCGGAATAAGCCTATTAACTGTGTCAATGTAAACTATATAAGGCTCGCCCGTTTCTATCCTTGCGGTCAACAATCTAATCCATAAATTTCTTGCTGATACGGTTGATTGAACTACACTATCTTTAGGGCTTTTTAGTGCCCATTGTTCATCAAGCTCAACAGCTCTCATAAATGCATCAGACACAAGAACACCATGATGTAAATTTAAAGATTTTCTATTTGGATCTCCGCCAGTTGGTCTTCTCATCTCAATAAATTCTTCAATTTCAGGATGATCTATTGGAAGATAGCAAGCAGCAGACCCTCTTCTTAAAGAACCTTGGCTGATTGCCATTGTTAATGAGTCCATTACTTTAATAAAAGGAATTATTCCTGATGTTTTACCTACTCTTCCAATTTTTTCTCCGATGGATCTTAAATTTCCCCAGTAGCTTCCTATGCCTCCACCTTTTGCTGCAAGCCATACGTTTTCACTCCATAAATCTAAAATTCCATGTAAGCTGTCATTTGCTTCATTTAAAAAACATGAAATGGGTAATCCTCTTTTTGTTCCTCCGTTAGAAAGAACTGGTGTTGCTGGCATAAACCAAAGATCGCTAATGTAATTATATAATCTTTGAGCATGTAGATTATCATCTGCATAATGACTTGCCACTCTTGCAAAAAGATCTTGAAAAGACTCGTTGTACCCAAGGTATCTGTCACTTAAAGTTGCTTTCCCAAAGACAGTAAGATTTTTATCTCTTGATCTGTCGATCTTAATTGTAATGCCTTTTGAATTTTGAAATAGTTCAGTATCATTGTTTAAGGAAAATAAATCAGGTCTTTTTTCTAAATGATTTTCTGCTTGTGATGGTGAAAATTCAGAGACAGCTTTCTTAATGGCCTGAGACAAAACTTTATTCACTTAATTCCCTTTTTATAACTTTTTTTGTAAAACAACTAGATGTTGTATGCAGATCTCTTTAATATACCATATAAATTAGAAATCAACAGAACATTTATAGAACAATATAAATATTTATCAATAAAAAAATAAAAAAAATGTACATATATCAACATGGAAGATTCACCAAAAATAGATCCTTTAGGCTTTAGAGAATATGACGCTCGTTGGCTGTACCCTGAAAATATAAATTTAGAAGGAATAAAAAACATAGGTAAAGGATTAGGTACACAAATCATAAATCACACTAAAAAAAATAATCCAAGGGTAATAGTTGGTCATGACTATAGATCCTACAGTGAAAAAATAAAATCAGCTTTAAAAAAAGGATTAATTTCAACAGGATGTTTTGTTGAAGATGTGGGTTTATCATTATCACCGATGGTTTATTTTGCACAATTTAATTTAGGTGCTGATGGTGTTGCAATGATAACAGCTAGTCATAATGAAAATGGATGGACAGGAGTTAAGATGGGCATCAAAAAAGGTTTGACTCATACGCCAGAAGAAATGAAAGAATTAAAAGATATAACTTTAAATAAAAAGTTTTTAGAAGGCAAAGGTAATGAAAAGCAAATAGATAATTTTCAACAAGTTTATAAAAATGATTTAATAAAAAAAAATAAAATAAATAAAAAGATTAAAACAGTTGTGGCTTGTGGAAATGGCACGGCAGGTATATTTGCGCCCGATATATTAAGAGGTATTGGTTGTGAAGTAATAGAGCTTGATTGTAAATTAGACTGGACTTTTCCAAAATACAATCCAAATCCCGAAGATCTAGAAATGCTTCATGCAATAAGTATAGCTGTAAGGGATAATAATGCAGATATTGGTTTTGGTTTTGATGGAGATGGAGATAGAGTTGGTGTTATTGACAACAAAGGTAATGAAATTTTTTCTGATAAAATTGGATTACTAATCGCAAGAAATTTATCTTCTACACATAAAAATGTAAAATTCGTAGTAGATGTAAAGTCAACTGGATTATACTCAAAAGATAAGGTTCTTTTAGAAAATAATTGTAAAACTATTTATTGGAAAACAGGGCACTCTCATATCAAAAGAAAAGTTAATACTGAAAAAGCTTTAGCTGGTTTTGAAAAAAGTGGTCATTTCTTTTTTAATGAACCGCTAGGTTACGGTTACGACGATGGGATCAATTCCGCTATTCATGTTTGTCATTTATTAAATAATCAAAACAAAACGATGAGTGAAATAATTACTGAATTACCAAATACTTTTCAAACACCAACTATGGCTCCTTTTTGTAAAGATGAAGAAAAATATCAAGTAGTAGAAGATTTAGTAAAACAAATTAAAAAAATTAAAGATAATCATATAAAAATAGATGAACAAATAATTACTGAAATATTAACTGTAAACGGTGTTAGGTTTTCTTTTGAAGATGGTTCGTGGGGATTAATAAGAGCATCGTCTAATAAACCTTCACTAGTAGTTGTTACTGAAAGCCCTAAATCAAAAGATAGAATGAAAAAGATTTTTAATTTTATAGACGGTCTACTTCAAGAAAGTGGAAAAGTTGGTGAATATGATCAAAAAATTTAAATATTGAAGTAGCGATATACAAATATAGAACCTACTATATATAAAAATATTCCAAATAATTTTGTTACAATATTTTTATCAAGTTTATGCATAGTGTTTGCGCCAATTTTTGCCATTACTGTTGTAATCGGAACAAATATTAAAAAAGCTGGAATATTAATAAATCCTATACTTAAGGGTAAATTCGCATCCAAATATGATCCAGAAATTAAAAAACCTAATGCACCGAAAAGAGCTATAATAAATCCAATAGCTGCAGCACTTCCGATAGCTCTATTAATTGGATAACCAAAATACTTTAATATAGGCACATTCATAACGGCACCACCTATACCCATAGGCGCAGAAATAAACCCTGATAAAAAACCAAGTAGAATTCTTGGTAATAAATTAAAGTTAGCTTTAATATCAACAGATTTTTCCTTAAGAAACATCAGATAAGTTCCTAGAAAAAATACTATCAGCGAAAAAAATAAAATTAGAGACTTTGTTTTTAAAGTTGCAGCAAAAATTGCTCCAACAATTACTCCAATTACGACAAAAATTGCGTAAGATTTGATAACTTCAGGGTCTACAGCATTATTTTTGTTATGTGTAAAAACAGATACGAAAGATGTTGGAATAATAATGAAGAAAGAAGTTCCAACGGCTAAATGCATTATATACATTTTATCTATTCCTAAGAGTTCAAATACAAAATATAAAAAAGGAACAGTTATTAAACCACCGCCAATTCCAAATAATCCTGCAAAAAAACCAACTGGTATAGCGGTTAACATCATTAATATAATTAAAAATGTATATTGATTTGATAAAATATTATTAATCAATTTAGGTTATTATATTAGGTTGTCTTGCGAATTTAACTTTATCCATAATGTGATCTATTTTTTTAACATCAGCATCTCTTACGCACATATTTTCACTTAGATATCTTTTCCAAAAATTTGACCCTGTTTGTCCATGAAACAAACCCAAAGTATGTCTCATAATTTGATTTAGTCTAGTACCTTTATTAATCTCTTTTTTCACATATCGAACCAATTTTTCAACAATCTCCTGTCTAGATAAAATATTATTATTATTAAAGATTTCTCTTTCAATTTCAGATAAAAGGTACGGTGAATGATAAAAAGATCTTCCAATCATAACTCCATCAACTTTATTTAAATGAGTTTTTACTTGAGCAGTGGAAGTGATGCCTCCGTTTATAATAATTTCCAGGTTATTAAAATCTTCTTTTAATTTATAAACCATTTCATATTTTAAAGGAGGAATATTTAAATTTTGTTTTGGAGTAAATTTTCCAAGCATAGCTTTTCTTGCATGAATAATAAAAGTTTTAACTCCAGTTGATTGTAAAAGATTTATAAAATTATATAAACTTTCATAATCTTCAACGTTATCATAGCCAATTCTTGTTTTAACTGTTACTGGTAATTTTGTTTTTGTTTGCATTTCATTTAAGCAATCCGTAACAAGATTTGGTTCTTTAATTAAACAGGCACCAAATTTATTTTTTTGTACTTTTTTGCTTGGACAACCTAAATTAAGATTAATTTCATCATAACCAAACTCTTCCCCTGTTTTGGCGGCATTAGATAATAATTTTGGAGATGACCCTCCTAGTTGAAGGGCTACTGGCTTTTCTTCGATGTTAAAAAATAATAATTTTTTTTTGTCTCCTCTTTCTATTGCTTCAGAAACAATCATCTCTGTATATAAAAGAGCATTCTTGCTGATTAAACGAAGAAAATATCTTTCATGTCTATCCGTACAATCCATCATCGGTGCAACTGAAACTTTTCTATTCATGATATAAGATTAATATCTTATTTTATTAGCTATTTGTAGAGTCTGTATCTTCTTGTTCTGAAACTGAAGCTTCTTCTTTCTCAATTTCATCTAGTGAAACTTCTATGCTTTGGTCTTCTACGTTTTCTTCAGTATTTTCTGAAACTGAAGCTTCTTCTTTTTCAATTTCATCTAGTGAAACTTCTATACTTTGGTCTTCTACGTTTTCTTCAGTATTTTCTGGAACTGCTTGCTCTTCACTATTATTATGAAGTTCTGCTAAATCTTCTTTAGATACTTGAATTTTTTCTGGAACTTTTCTTGCTCTTTTAGATGGTAAAATTGGTACACCACTTTTTGAAATCTCACCTTTATACAAGTTTTCAAAATCGTCACCTATTTCTTCATCATCTTCCAATGTATCATCAACTTGCTCAATATGTTTTCTAAGCTTGTACACAGCGCTCTCTATTAAATCTGGAACTTTAATTTTTTCTTCTGCTATTTCTCTTAATGATATAACGGTGTTTTTGTCATTATCTCTATCTAATGTAGGTTCTAATCCTGAATTAAGCTGTGTTGCTCTTTCCTTTGCAACCAAAACCAACTCATAAGGGCTATCCACTTTATCTACACAATCTTCAACTGTAACTCTTGCCATGCGGGCTATTTATACTTAGAAAACTGTAAAATCAAGTGATTTCTAAATTTTTGTAGGGTTTAAGTTTTTTCTTATAAAAAACAAAGAAATTATTGAAATAGAAATATAAGTTGCTGAAACTAAAGAGATTTGCTCTATAGAAAAACCTGCATCTATTAGTAGTCCAAATATTGCAGTTCCAAAAGCAGTAGCAAAAACCATTAATGAGGTACTAAGTGCTTTTATAGACCCTATATATTTTACACCATATATTTCAGCCCAAGTAGACGATCCAAGAACATTGCAAAGTCCATTAGTAATACCAATCAGTCCAAAAAAAACAAATGATGAAAAAGGTTTATCAAAATAAAACAATACCATTGCTGCAAAAAACAATGGAATATTCATATAAATTAATATTTTTTTGCTTGTAAATTTGTCAATTAAAAATCCTGAAAAAATTAATGTAATAACAGAAAGTATGGAGTAAGACATAAAGGATTGTGCTATTACATAAGGACCCCAGTTTTTTGAGGAAAGTATAAACGATTGATAAATAAAACATCCAGTTGCAATTGAAGGCATTGCCAACATATTGGCACATACAATATAAAATCTATAATCTTTTATAACCTCAATTCTTTTCCATTGTTTATAATTATCATAATTAATCGCACTATCTTTTGCTTCTTCCCTTGAGTCAAAATTTAGATTTTTTATTAAAATAAAAGAAATTGAAGGCAAAAAAATTAATACAATAATTGAAATTATTATCCAAATATTTTTCCAATCTGTAATAGACAAAAAATAAATCATTAAAACTGGCAAAATAAATTCTGCAGCTGACAATCCAAACCATCCAGTGCTTAAGGCTTTGCCTCTTGATTTTGTAAAATATCTAGAAATTGTTGTCGTTGCTGTGTGAGACATCATGCCTTGCCCTGAAAATCTCATTAAAAAAATTGCTATAAATAAAAAAGATATTGATGAAATCTTAGAAAAAAAGAAACAAGAAAATGCAAGTAATAGAATAACAAAAAGAGCAAATTTAGAAATATCTATATCATCAATTTTTTTTCCTACCCAAATTAATAAAAAACTACTTGCTAGAGTGGCTGACGCATAAATTGAGCCAAATTGCCCATGTGTGATGGATAGTTCGTTTCTTATACTTGGATTAAATATTCCTAAAAAAAAACTCTGTCCAAAACTTGAAAAAAATGTAAAAATAAAACCAAATAAAATTACTTTTAAACTTAAACTTTTAAACATAATAGATTATGACTTGTAACGTTTCTTTTATAGGACTTGGTGTAATGGGATATCCCATGGCCGGTTATATATCAAAAGCTGGACATAATGTAACTGTTTATAATCGAACATCGTCTAAAGCTGATAAATGGATATCTGAATACAAAGGAAACAAAGCAAACACACCAGCTGACGCTGCCGCTAAAGCTGACTTTGTTTTTACCTGTGTAGGAAATGACATTGATTTAAGAGAAGTTACTTTTGGAGAAAATGGAATTTTTAAAACAATTAAAAAAGGTGCTATCTATATTGATAACACTACAGCCTCCGCAACAATCGCTAGAGAAATTTATGATTATTCAATAAAAAATGGTTTCGGTTTTCTAGATGCACCCGTTTCAGGTGGACAGGCTGGTGCTGAAAATGGTGCACTAACTGTGATGATCGGTGGAGACCAAGAAAGTTTTGATAAAGCAAAAGATGTAATTGATTGTTACAGTAAAAAAATGAAATTACTGGGTAAAGCAGGTAATGGACAACTAGCAAAAATGGTAAATCAAATATGTATAGGAGGTCTAGTTCAAGCTTTGTCAGAAGGTATAAATTTTGGTTTAAAAGCTGGATTAAATATGGAAGATGTTATTGAAGTTATATCTAAAGGTGCAGCTCAATCTTGGCAAATGGAAAATAGATATAAAACAATGATTGATGATAAGTTTGAATTCGGTTTTGCTGTGGACTGGATGAGAAAAGATTTAAAAATTGCATTAGATGAAGCAAAGAATAATAATTCCTTATTACCTATTACTGAAATAGTAGATCAATACTATGGTGATGTTCAAAAGTTAGGTGGCAATAGATGGGATACATCTAGTCTGATAAAAAGATTAAGAAAGTAAACTGTATGCGGCCAGCATACTATGAAGACTTTAAAGAAATAAAGAATATTGGTTGGTTCCTTAAAAAATTGATTTAGAATATTTTTTCCAATAGCATTTAATGCAGATTTTGACGAAGATCAAATAACAGCTCACGTTTTTATTGTAAAATAATAAATGAATTCAAAAAAACCTATAATTGATGTTGTTGCAGTAGCTTTTGATAGACTTAATGAAATCAAAGTTTTTGTGCAATCGTGGATAAATCAAACAGAAAAAAACTGGAAATTAACAATAATCCACGACGGTCATAATTCAGATTTTATGTCATTAATGGAATCTTATCATAAAATTGATCCAAATCGGATTACTTTTTATTGTACAGAAAAACGATTTAATGACTATGGTCACTCACTTAGAGAAATTGGTTTAAAAAATTTAGAGGGAGATTTTGTTTTGATTACTAACGCTGACAATTATTTTATTCCTAAAGCAGTTGAATTTCTAAATAGAGCAATTGTTGAAGCTAAAGGAGAAGTTGATGTAGTTATGTTTGATATGATTCATTCTCATAACAAACCTGGAACTAGTGATTTGCCACCATATTCCTTTTTTCAAGTTAAATATAAAAGAAACTTCATTGATTTAAGTGCAGCAATAGTTAAAAATGATTTAGCAATTAAAGTTGGTTTTAGAGACAAATCTTTAGCTGGAGACGCAACTTATTTTGAGGATATATTTAAAAGTAAATACCCTGAAAAACTTAAATGTCTAAAAATCCCTAGAGTTTTATTTGTTCATAATTAGAATTTCTTCTTATGAAATTTTAAAATAATTTTGTTTATAAAATTTTTCCAATTCCTTCATTTTATTGATTTAGAATATTTTTTCCAATTTTCTTGATATCTTATTGCATTTTCCCTAACTGCTTTAACTTCTTCTTCTGTTAACTTTCTGATAACTCTTCCTGGTGAACCAACTACAAGAGAATTGTCTGGAATTACTTTATTTTCAGTTATTAAAGATTTTGCACCTATTACACAATTTTTTCCAATTTTAGCATTGTTTAAAATTACAGCCCCTATTCCTATTAAACTATTATCTCCAATTGTGCATCCGTGAAGCATAACTAGATGACCTACGGTTACATTTTTTCCAACTTTTAAAGGATAACCAGGGTCGGTATGTAAAATACTGCCATCTTGAACATTTGATCCTTCGCCTATATGAATGTTTTCAATATCCCCTCTTAAAGTTGCATTAAACCAAATGCTTGTATTTTTTTCCAAAGTAACGTCGCCAATTATTACTGCATTAGGTGCTACCCAATTTTCGCCAGAGTTTTTTGGTTTTTTATCTTCCAAATCGTAAAACATATCTTATATAATATTTATCATGAGCTTAACAAAAACACCAATATGTGATTTTGGAAAAAAAGCAGAAAATTTCCAATTAAACTCTACTGAAAATAAAATTATCTCACTAGAAGATGTAAGAGGTGAAAATGGAGTTTTGATAATGTTTATATGCAACCACTGTCCATATGTTAAAGCAGTTATAGAGGATATTGTTTTAGATTGTAATAACTTAGAAAAAAAAGGAATAAAATCAGTAGCAATTTGCTCTAATGATGTACAAAATTATCCAGAAGATTCCTTTGATAAAATGAAAGAATTTTCTAAAAACCACAAATTTGGTTTTCCTTATCTAATTGATGAAACTCAAGAAATCGCAAAAAAATATGATGCCGTCTGCACTCCAGATTTTTTTGGATATAACAAAAACTTAGAATTACAATACAGGGGAAGAATTAGAGAGCTTAAAGATTTAAAACCTGTAAGAAGTGGTGAAAGTGATTTGTATAAAGCCATGAAACAAATAGCTGAAACTACAAAAGGACCTGAAAACCAAATTCCAAGTATGGGATGTAATATAAAGTGGTTCAATAGTTAATGTACTTAATAATTACAAGATCTTTCCCTCCTGAAATTGGAGGAATGCAAAATTTAATGTGGGGTCTTACTTGTTCCCTTGCAAAATATAATTTGGTTAAAGTTTTTGCAGATTTTCATGAGCAACATAAAGAACATGATAGTAAAGTTTCTTTTTCTATAGAAAGAATTGGTGGAATAAAAATTCTAAGAAAATATAGAAAATCTTATTTAATTAATGAATTTATCAAAGATAACAAGAATATTGAATGTATTATTGCTGATCATTGGAAAAGTTTAGAGTTAATTCAATCAAATAAAAAAAAAATTTGTCTTATTCACTCAAAAGAAATTAACCATACAAAAGGTAGTCGATTGAACAATAGAGTTTTAAATGTATTAAATAAGGTAGATCATATTGTTTCAAATTCGAAATATACAAAAAATTTAGCAATAGAAATTGGAGTAAGTGCAGATAAAATTACTGTTATCAATCCTGGTGTATTCCCAGCCAAAAAAATAGAAAAAACAACATTAAAAGAAGCTGAAAAATTATTTAACAATAAAAACCCTAGATTAATTACTGTTTCTAGATTTGATAAAAGAAAAAATCATGAAAAAATTGTAATGGCATTAAGAAATTTAAAGCAAATTTATCCAAATATTATTTATATTTGTGTTGGGTATGGAGAAGAAGAAGAAAATATAAAAAAACTAGTTAATGAGCTAGATTTAAAAGAACAAGTATTGTTTTTAAAAAATATTGAACAAGATCTAAAAAATGCATTAGTTGCACAATCTAATGTATTTGTTATGCCATCAATAATTTATAAAAAATCTGTCGAAGGTTTTGGTATTGCATATGTTGAGGCTGCACAATATGGAACTCCATCTATTGGTGGAAAAGATGGTGGAGCATCTGATGCAATTAAAGATAAAGAAACTGGTATAATTTGTGATGGTAATAATTTAGAAGAAATTTATTCTAGTATAGATTTAGTACTAAAAAATAATTCATACAAAGAGTTAGGTGAAAAAGCTAAAGAATACTCTACTAAATTTGAATGGGATAAAATAGTTAAAGAATACTTAAAAATTTTGTGATAAATAAATTTTATGATTGAAAAATTTAATGGAATTATTTATTTAATAATTTTTGTAGTTCATTTCTTAGGCTATGCCTTTTATGCTTATAGATGTGTTTTTGGAACAAAAGATTTTTGTGACCAATATGCAATGGATCATACTGCAGCTATCATGATTAGATTTTTTGGC
>Ga0208278_1001399_pt1 | contig 11397 bp, 12 predicted proteins | sample ETN01SmetaG_FD_185794 | JGI IMG/M metagenome (GOLD analysis project Ga0208278, IMG submission 185794) | Marine microbial and viral communities from oxygen minimum zone, Eastern Pacific Ocean - ETNP2014F12-01SV259 (SPAdes) (version 2) | ecosystem: Environmental > Aquatic > Marine > Oceanic ...
AATATTTATATCCTTTTGTAAACAATGATCTAGATGCACCATTTGCTTCAACCATAGGAATTTTATTTTCCTCAGTTACTGGAGCCATCGCTTTTGTTAAGCCAGAACTATAAGGTCCAAGCATATAGTGAACGCCGTCTTGTTTGATTAATCTTTCTGCAAGTTGAGCTGCTCTACCAGAGTTTGATTCATCATCATAATATATGATGTCAAACTTATAAGTTTTACCACCAACTTTAATACCACCCATGCTGTTAATTCTTTCAACAGCTAAGTTGTATCCATTTTTAGTATGTTTTCCGTTGGTAGAATACTTTCCGGTTAATGAAACAGCCGCACCTAAGATAATTTTATCTCCAACAACTTTTGCAAAAGAAATTGTCGAAGTTGATAATAAAAGTGCAATTGCAGAAACAAATGTAATTATAATGTTTTTTATTTTCATTTATTCCCTCTTTATTTTATTTAATTAATTGTTAATTAAACTATTAATTGATTAAAAAAACAATAAACACATTGGACAATTGAGCTATATCAAATATTAATACTGCTGGGTAATTGCGATAATTATTGCTATTATAATCAAAACACACGCTGAAATTGTGTTTATTGTTTTTGGATTTGCTTTTAACCAAACAATAAGTTTGTTTGCAAGAATTGCATAAGCAACTAAAGATAAAAAATCTAAAACCATATAAGTTATTATTAATATAAAGAATTGAACTATGTAATTCGAATTAAAATCTATAAATTGTGGAAAAATTAACGGAAAGAATGCCCAGGCTTTAGGGCTTGTGCCTGCAACTAAAAAACCATCTTTAAAAAAAGAAAAAATGCTTTTTTCATATTGATTAACTGAACTAATATCTTTTGGTTTGCTTTTATAAAGATCATAAGCCAAATACATTAAATAAATTATACCAACCCACTTAAAAGTATTTAAAAAATTTGGATTGTCTGAAAAAAATGAGCCGATAACAAAAATGACAAGCGTTCCTTGAATAAAATTTGCAGTAATATCGCCCAGCGCTGTCCAAATACATTTTTTAACTCCATAATTCATTGAGTATGAAATGATTACAATTCTTGGTGTGCCTGGTGTGATAAATAGAAAAAGAATTATTTGTAAATATAAGAAATATTTTAGGGGAAGCATTTTGTGGATAGTCCTAAAAAAACCGGGAGCTAAAGATGGCTAGATAGGACTATCTAAAAAGGAGTATATCACACCCCAAAAATATCTCCATTAATCTTTTATTCAAAAATGTTGAATATTTACAAAAATTTATTGATCAAATTGGGTCAATTTGTCCGCTATAGAAAAAATTTAAAAAATCACTATATATGAAATATGAAAAACATAACCATGTACACAGGTCCATTATGTAATTTCTGTGATGCTGCAAAAAGACTCCTTTCTAGAAATAATCTTAAATATGAAGAAATAGATATTTCAACAAAAGATGGACTTAGAGATGAGATGATAAAAAAAGCAAATGGTAAAAGAACTATTCCTCAAATATTTTTTGATAAATATCATGTTGGTGGATATGTTGAGCTAAGAGAGTTAGAAAAAAAAGGTGAGCTAAAAAAAATATTAGAATAGTTTATTCTTTAAGCTTAAAATTTAAACAAACTCCATTATTACAGTATCGTTTACCAGTAGGTTCTGGACCATCATCAAAAATATGACCGTGATGTCCGCCGCAATTCTTACAATGATATTCTGTTCTTGGATATCCTAATAGATTGTCTGTTTTAGTTTCAAAAACACCTGGTAGTGATTTAAAAAAAGAAGGCCATCCTGATCCACTTTCGTATTTTGTAACAGACTCAAATAATTTTACTCCACAGTTAGCACAATGGTAACTTCCTTCTCTTTTTTCATTATTTAATGCACTTGATCCAGGTTGTTCAGTTCCTTCTTCAAAAAGAATTAATTTTTGTTCAGCTCTTAAATTTGGATTATTTTTTTTCATAATTATTTTATTAATTTTTTTTATTTGAAAGTGTTATGCCTGTAATAATAAATATTGCTCCCCATATATGATAATACATGAATTTTTCATCAAAAATTAACATTGCCATTATTGCTCCCATGATTGGCATCAAATGTAAAAAAATTCCGGCTCTATTAGCACCAATAATTGAAATTCCTTTTATCCAAAAAAAGAATGCTGCCAACCCTGGAAAAATAACCACATATGCTAAAATTAAATAAAATGGTTTTCCTAATATAATCTGGTTTCCCATGTTCATCTCAATAAAATAGATTGGTATTAAAAAAACTAATCCACAAATAATTACAACTTCTAGTAAAGAGACTTGTGAAATTTTATATTTTCTGCTTTTTAAAAGAGCAGAATAAATTGCCCAAGAGAACATGGCAACAACCATAGATAAATCTCCTTTATTAAAATCTAAATTTTTTATTAAATTTAGATCTGCCTTTGTAATAATGAAAATTACTCCAGTTAAAGACAAAATAACTCCTATAATTTGAAAAATATTTGTTTTTTCAATATTTAAAAGTGAAGAAATAAAAATAATCCATACCGGAATAGTTGAAATCATTAAAATTCCACTAATAACTTGAGTATAATAAAGAGAATAATAAACAATAGAATTGAATATTGTAATGCTGGTAATGCCTAATATTATAAAAAAACTCAAATTATCTAAAATATATTTTTTATTATTTATTATTTCCTTGTAAGTGAATGGAAGTAAAATTAATCCTGCAAAAAACCATCTATAAAAATTTAGAGAAAATGGAGGAATTTGAAACATACTTGCAGCCTTTCCAACAATAAAATTTCCAGACCAAAATATAGTTGTTAGTATTAATATAAAATAAGCTATTTTATTGTTGTTTTTCATTAATTAGGAAAATCTTAAAGAACTATATGGTTTTAAATCTAAATTAGTATTCTCTTCTGAAATCATTTTAGAAATTATTTTTCCAGAGATAGCGCCTAAGGTCCATCCTAAATGATGATGACCAAAGGAATAAAAAACATTTTTATAATTTTTAGAAGGCCCTATAACTGGCAGATAATCTGGTAATGTTGGTCTAAAACCTAGCCATTCGTCCTCATGATGATCTGGTAGACCATCTAACAAATATTTAGCATTATCAATTAAATTTTTAATTCTAGATTTTGAAATTGGATTATCTAATCCCCCAAATTCAACTGTTCCAACAACTCTCAAACCTTGTTCCATTGGTGTCATTCCAAAACCTCTATTCTGAAATACAACGGGACGCGAAATTAGATGATCACAACCTTTAAAATGAATATGGTAACCTCTTTCGGTATCTAATGGAATGTTTTCATGTAATTTATCGGTTAATTTTTTTGAAAACGCGCCACAGGAAATTACTAACTTATCGAATATAAATCTTTGAGTTTCAGATCTTAATACAGGTTTATTTTCATCAAAATCTAAATCTTGAATGTTTAATTTTATAAACTTTCCTTCTTTTTTTACAAAATTTTCAAATAGTTTAAGCCAAATTTTTCCAGGATTTCTTGCATGTCTTGCTTTTTTATAAAATACTCCGGCGTGATAAATATTTTTAATATTGGGTTCTAGGTCATGAATCTCACTTTTGCTCAGCAGTTGTTGCTCAGCTCCTATTTCATTTCTTATATTGATTTCTAACTCTCTACTTTTGAGGTTTTGGTCATTCCAAATATACATAATACCTTTATTTTCTACCAATCCAGATAAATCAATTTCTTCAAATAATTCATCATATGCAGGTAAAGCTAAATCTAATATTTGATGCATATATTTTGCTGTATGCATCATATTTTTTGTACTACAGTTTTTTAAAAATTTTAAAAACCAAGGAATCATTTTTGGAACATAATTCCATTTTAATGCCAAAGGTCCAGTTGAGCTTAGAAGCATAGATGGGACATCTGCTAAAATATCAGGTCTATTTACGGGTACTGAAGCGTATGGTGAAAAATGTCCAGCATTACCATATGAAGCTGTTTGGCTTCCGGGCTCCTCTCTATCAAACAATGTAACCTGAAAACCTTTTTTTTGTAAAAAAAGTGCATTACATACACCTTGAATTCCAGCACCTATAATTCCAACTTTTAATTTTTTTGTCATTATTTTTTATAATACATTTTTATTTGAAAATATTTAAAGTGACAAATCATACTTAATTTAATTTATGATATTAGCTGGCGACTATAAATCTTTGTACTCATAACTATACCTAGTCCAATCATGGTAGCTAACATTGATGAACCACCATAAGACATGATGGGCAAAGGAGATCCAACTATAGGTAGCAAGCCTAAAACCATTGCCATATTTACAGTGATATAAACAAAAATTGCAGAACCAAATCCGTAGCAAAAGAATTTTCCAAAAAAACTTCTAGATAATGCTCCAATTCTTAAAATTCTAAATATTAAAACTACATAAACTAAAAGTAAAAATATTGATCCTAAAAATCCAAATTCCTCTGAGAACAATGTGAAAATAAAATCTGTATGTTTTTCGGGTAGAAATTCTAAATATCCTTGAGTCCCTTTTAAAAAACCTTTGCCTGTAAGGCCGCCAGATCCAACAGCAATTTTAGATTGTATAATTTGATATCCAGCACCTAACGGATCTTTATCCGGATCAAAAAAAGTTAGAATTCTTAATTTTTGATAAGGTTTTAATAAAGAAATAACAAATGGAGCGGAAATTATAAAAGTTAAAGATGAATAAAAAAAGTATTTAATATTTACTCCTGCAAGCCATAAAACAATTATCCCACTTAAAGCAATTAATATGGCTGTTCCAAGATCAGGTTGGCTTACTACAAGCGCAATTGGTATGAATAAAATCAAAATAGGAACAATAATGTTTTTAATTCTATTTACATTAGAAAACTGAATTCTATGATAATATTTTGCAAAACAAATGATAATTGCAATTTTCATAAGTTCAGAAGGTTGTAAATTTATAAAATATAAATTAATCCATCTTTGAGAGCCTGAAGCAGTTATACCAAATAGTGATGCCCATATTAAAAGTGCTAGAACAACTACATAAAATAAATATCCAAAAGTATGCCATGTTTTAATATTTATAAATGATATAAAAATCATCATAGTAAAAAAAATAACAAATCTTATTATGTGACTTTTAGAATGATATAATAATTCACCTCCATCTGTAGAATACATTGCAAATGAACTTACTATTCCTAAAACCAGTATAGAAAGCAGCATTATATAGTCTAAGGATCTTAGCTTATGAAAAAAAGTTGATCTATCAGATAAAGAACTTTGTATATACATTATGTATTATTAGTTAAATTTTTTTTTTAATTTGTTCTCTTAATTCGTGTCTATCTATAACAAATTTAAATAATTTTTTAGCAATTGGTGCAGCTACTGAGCTTCCAGATCCTCCATGCTCAACTAAAATACTAACTGCATATCTTGGATCTTTATATGGACCAAAAGCTACATACCAAGCATGATCCCTTTCTTTATAAGGAATTTGATTTATTTTTAAATCAAGTTCTCTTTCAGCTTCAGTAATTCTTTTTACTTGTGCAGTTCCAGTTTTTCCTGCAAATTGATACTTGGGATCATCGATTCTAGAAGAAAAAGAAGTTCCATAAATTTCGTTCGTTGACCTAAACATTCCGTCTAAAACAAATTTAACATTTTCCTTGTTTCGGTATAATGCATGATATTTCTTCTTTTTGGTATTAAACAATTTTTCTGGTACTGATAAAAGTTTTGAATTTTCTTCATTGTTTTCTGAAGCAAGTTTCATTTCTTGTTTAATACTTTCAATAGACTCTTCATCATCTGAAATTATTTTTGGGTAAATTTTATGACCCCCATTTGCAAGTTGTGCTGTCATTAAACATAATTGTAAAGGAGTTGTTTGGATATAGCCTTGTCCGATACCATTTATCAATGTTTCTCCTAAATACCAATTTTGACCAATCGCTTCTTTTTTCCATTTTGTCGATGGTACGACACCTTTTTTTTCATTAAAATGACTCCCTAAAACAACATCTCCTAAACCAAATTTTTTTGCCGTTTCATTTAATCTATCTACTCCAAGTAACCTTGCTGCTTCATAAAAATAAGTATCACAAGACTGCTTAATAGCATTTTTAAGTGACATGTATCCATGTCCTTGTTTTTTCCAACAGTGATACTTCGTGCCGTATAGTTCTAATGGGTGCTTATGTCCCCTACAGTTAACTTTCATGTTCGTTGAAATTACATCATTTTCTAGAGCTGAAAGCGCAACAATAGGTTTGATTGTTGAGCCTGGAGAATATAAACCTGAAACAGTTTTGTTTAACAAAGGTTTTAAAGGGTTTTTTTTAATTTCTTTCCATTTTTTTTTTTCAATTCCATATAAAAATAAATTTGGATCAAAAGATGGTGAAGAATTCATTGCAATTATTTCTCCTGTATAAATATCCATAACAGAAATAGATCCTGCTTTTTCATTTAAAAGTTTCTGGGTATATTTTTGAATTTCTGTATCTATTGTAAGTTTTATTGTTTTTCCTTTTTCACCCTCTTGAAAATCTATTTGATTTATTCTTTTTCCATAAGCATTCACTTCAAATCTTTGAATTCCATTTGTACCTATCAATTCATTCTCTAATGCTTTTTCTAATCCTGTTTTACCAACTCTTAATCCTGGCACATTTCTCTGTTTAATTGTTTCGTTGCTAATTAAATCTTCAACGCTTGCTTCAGAAACATAGCCTAAAACATGCGTATAAGTTTCGTTATATGGATAGTTTCTACCAACTGTTAAAACAGGCCTTGCTCCTGATAGATCATGAAGATAAAAATTAATCTTTGTAAACTCATCCCATGTTAAATTTTCAGATACAATTAAAGTTTCCCATGGTTTTTGTTTATTCTTTTTTTTAATTAATTCCTGTAAACGATTATTACTAAAATTTAAAATATCTTTTAATCTAACCATTAAAGTTTTAAAATCTTCTACTTGTTCAGGGACGACATGTAATTGATAAACAATAAGATTCTTTGCAATCCTATTCCCAAAATAATCTTCAAATTCTCCTCTTACAGGTGGGAGTCTTGCCTCTCTTAATCTATTTTTATCTGATAATGTTAAATATTTTTTATTTTCATTAATTTGAAGCGAAAATAATCTCCCAACTATTCCACAAAATATTACTGCTTTTGCGGCTGCAAAAATAAACATTCTTCTATTAACTGTATTTGATTTTCTAAAACCTGAGTCTTCTCCGCTTCCACCAATCATGTTTTAATCCTAGAAATAATTTTTCTATAAATGTCAAAAATATATGCAAAAATATAATATAATAAAAATGTAAATATTATATTTCCAAATATTTTATAATAATTAATTTCAATTGAAAAAAACAATATTAATAAAAAATAATTTATTGAATTTGCAACCAAAATTGTAAACAAAAAATATAACCAATCTTTTATTAAACTTGGTCTTAAAGTAATATTTCTAAGATAGGCAGCGAATCCACAAATAATTAAGTATGTTAAACTACTAATTCCAATTGGAAATCCTAAAACTGCATCGTTAAACATTCCTGCAACAAAAATATATCCGTAACCAAGTGTTTCTATTCTTTTTAAGCTCCAGTAAAAAATTAATATAAAAGGAAAATTAAATGAAAAGTATTGATAATTTAGATAATTAAAATCAAATTCATTAAATACGGATACAAATAACAATATAAGAGGCAAATAGAAAAGAAATGAGTTTCTAATTATACTTTTAAATTTTGAACTCATTAATTATTATCCTCTTCGAATGATACTAACTTGATAAAAGTTAATTGTGATAATTTAGAAAAAAATGTAACTGTTTGTTCTTCTGTATTTTTTTTATTATAAATGCCAACTGGAATTCCTGATTTAAATAATCCACCAGATCCAGAAGTATAAACAATACTTTCATTCTCAATGAAAATTTCACTTTCTAAGTACTCTATTTTTCCATATTGCTTTCCAGTTCCTGATAAAATAGATTGAATATTGCCAGGTTCTATTCCAACTGGAATTTTGCTGTTTAGATCTGAAACAAGTAGAGCTCTAGCGGTAGAATAGTTAACTTCAACAATTTTACCTACTAAATAACTCCCGTCTAATACCGCCATTCCAAGTTTAACATTATCTTTGGAGCCTTTGTTCACAATTATTGATTTTAAAAAAGGACTATTATTGTCAATTAAAACTTTAGCAACCATTTCTTTGGAGTTGTAAATATACTCATCAATCGTTTTTTTTAGTCTTTTATTTTCTTCTTTAAGAAATTCATTTTCATATTTTTCAGATTGAAGCAGATTTATTTTTTCTTTAACTATCAAATAATCATTATAAAGATTGTAATGATCTTTAATTTTATTGTTAAAATTCCTAATTTTTTTTTCAGGAACAGATATAATAAATGAAGATCTATAAACTACTTCGTTTAAAGTAATTTTAAGATAATTAGTTATAGGTAGATTGATTTTGTTTAAAGTCAACAATCCTATTGAAAAAAAAATTAATCCTATTAGAGAAAATCTTTGTTTGTTACCCTTTTTTAAAAAAGCTGATCGAATAGCTATTACAAAATCATCTCTACTCGTAACCATAATTTTTTAGTACTCAGATAATATGCCCGAAAAAATCTCCTCTTGATCTAAAGCTTTACCTGTACCGATTGCAACACACGCCAAAGGATCATCGGCTACGTGAACAGGCAAACCTGTTTCTTTAGAAAATCTTTTATCAATATTTTTTAACAAAGCTCCACCGCCAGTTAATGTAAGTCCCATATCAACTAAATCAGAAGATAATTCTGGAGGCGTGTTTTCTAATGCATCTTTTACTCCGTCAATCATTTCTTTTAAAATAGGATTTAGCGCTTCAGATGTATCATCTTCGGTTATATTAACTTCCTTTGGAGTTCCAGAGCGTATATCTCTACCTTTAACGGGATACTTGTTATTATTTGTAGGAATTGCTGTACCAATTTCTTTTTTTATTTTTTCAGCAGTGCTATCACCAATTAAAAGATTATATTCTTTTCTCATAAAATTTTGTAGTGCATGATCCATTGCATCACCAGCAACTCTTAGAGAATTTGCATAAACAACTCCTCCTAGTGACATAACTGCCATTTCAGTTGTTCCACCACCAATATCCACTACCATAGAGCCAGTTGCTTCTGAAATAGGAAGTCCAGCTCCGATAGCTGCTGCTATTGGTTCCTCAATTAACTGAACTCTTCTTGCTCCAGCTGCAAGCGCACTATCTTGAATAGCTTTTCTTTCAACAGGTGTTGATCCTGTTGGTACACAAATTAAAATTCTAGGATTTGCAAAAGTACTTCTTTTATGAACTTTTTTTATAAAATGTTTAATCATTTCTTCTGTAACAATAAAATCAGCAATAACTCCATCTCTTAAAGGTCTTATTGCCTCGATATTTCCAGGAGTTCTTCCAAGCATAGTTTTTGCTTCATCTCCCACAGCTAAAATAGATTTTTTTCCTTTGTTATCAACAACTGCCACAACTGAAGGTTCGTTTAAAACAACTCCTTGTCCTTTTAATACTACCAGAGTGTTAGCTGTCCCAAGATCAATTGCCATATCTTGTGACCAAATTTTTGCTACTGTACTAAATAATCCCATTTAAATTCCTTTCATTTTTTGTTTGTAATTTTGTTCAATACTCTGTCCAGGAGCAATTTTATCTCTTTTAATAATCATTTTATTTAATGCATTAATATACGCGTTAGCAGAAGCAACTAATGTATCAGTATCTGCTGCTTGTCCAACAGTTGTTTTTCCTTTTTCCTCAATTCGAACACTAACAGTCGCTTGAGCATCGGTTCCTTCCGTTACAGCATGAACTTGATATAGCTGTAAATTTACATCATGAGGATAAAGTGTCTTTATGCATTTAAATATTGCATCTACTGGTCCATCTCCAGTCTCAGATGCTTTTTTTATTTCCCCATAAACTTCTAACGTCATATCGGCCTTTTGTGGTTCGCCAGTGCCGGCAAATACTTTTAAAGATTTAAGGCTTATTACATTGTCTTCTTTTTTAATTAAGCTATCGTCTACTAGAGCTGATATATCATCGTCATAAACGTGTTTTTTCTTATCAGCTAAAACTTTAAATTTTCCAAAAGCAGTTTGGATAATATCATCTGTGACATCAACGTAACCAAGTTCAGTTAGTTTATCTTTAAAAGCATGTCTTCCAGAATGTTTTCCCATCACTAAAGAAGTTTTTTTAACTCCTACACTTTCTGGTGTCATAATTTCATAGGTATTTCTATTTTTTAACATTCCGTCTTGGTGAATTCCTGCTTCATGTGCAAAAGCATTTTTTCCAACAATTGCTTTATTAAATTGAACTGGAAACGTTGCATTAGAAACTAATTTTGAAGCTTTGCTTAATAAAGTGGTGTTAATTCCAGTTTCATATGGCATTAAATCATTTCTTGTTTTTATTGCCATAACGATTTCTTCAAGAGATGCGTTTCCTGCTCTCTCACCAATTCCATTAATTGTACATTCAACTTGTCTTGCACCAGCAGAAACTCCTGCTAGAGAATTTGCAACTGCTAGACCTAAATCGTTATGACAATGAACAGATAAAATTGCTTTATCAATATTTGGAACCTTGTTCGTCAAAGTTTGAATAATTTTTGTAAATTCAGATGGTACTGTATAGCCTACTGTATCTGGAATATTTATTGTTCTAGCTCCACACTTGATTGCAAGCTCAACAGTTTTACACATATAATCCATGTCAGTTCTTGTTCCATCTTCGCATGACCACTCAACATCATCGGTAAATTTTCTAGCATAAGTCACATGTTCTTTAATTGACTCGTAAACATCTTCAGGAGATTTGTTTAACTTGTGTTTCATATGTAGTGGGCTAGTTGAAATAAATGTATGAATTCTAAATCTTGGTGCATGTTTCAATGCTTCATAGCATCTATCTATATCTTTTTTAGAATGTCTTGATAAACCAGCTGGAATTGATTTTTTTAAAATTTTACTTACCTCAGATGTTGCTTCAAAATCTCCTGGTGAAGCAATTGGAAATCCTGCTTCCACAATATCAATTCCAAGTTCATCGAATACTCTAGCAATTTGGATTTTTTCTTCCAAACTCATTGATGCTCCTGGAGATTGCTCGCCATCTCGCATCGTAGTATCGAATATATAAACTCTATTTTTATCGTTCATTTTTAATTATTTTAGCCGAAGTATTCTACTACCTCTAGCACAGATTGCAAAATAAATTAGAGATTTTATCTAAATTTAGTAATTAATTTTTATCGCTATCTATTAATTTCTTCTTAGCAATCCATGGCATA
>Ga0208278_1001408_pt1 | contig 11348 bp, 5 predicted proteins | sample ETN01SmetaG_FD_185794 | JGI IMG/M metagenome (GOLD analysis project Ga0208278, IMG submission 185794) | Marine microbial and viral communities from oxygen minimum zone, Eastern Pacific Ocean - ETNP2014F12-01SV259 (SPAdes) (version 2) | ecosystem: Environmental > Aquatic > Marine > Oceanic ...
TAATTGCTCCAATCCTAAAGTCCATTGATATTCATTTCGATGAAAAGCTCGGCCAACACCACCATAAAAGGAAGACCCTTTTATATTGGGACTTTGAAATACACCATTCATCTGGTAAAAAAGTCCTTCAGAACGGTTATATCTTAACCAATGATCATTATTGACGTCATCACTTGCTACAATATTTTCTTTATCTTCCGGTCCATCAGCATAATGCCTAGTCTGGCTATTAGCAAATGTACAGTTTGCAATAAGCTTTCCTTCAGTTAGGCCAATTTTATTCTTCAATCCATTCTTTACGCCACCACTTATTTTTGAAATTTCTTCTGACTCTATTCCCAAATCTTTAAGTTTTTCAAGTAGTCCATTCACACTTTCATTTCCGATCTCTTCCATCTCTTCTCCAAGTTCTTCCATCTCTTCTCCGAGCTCTTCCATCTCTTCCGCAATTGCCTCACGCTTTTCTACATCTTCTTCTTCTTCTAAGTCTTCTCCCAAGTCTTCCATCTCTTCTCCAAGTTCTTCCATTTCTTCTGCAAGTGACTCCATATTTTTTATTTCATGAGCTATTTCACCTTCAGAATCAGTCTGCAAATCAGTTTCTTTTATTTGCTCTTCATTTTGCTCATTTGGAAGAGATTGGCTAGACTTCATTCTATCTGCAATTTTATCTGCGAGCCTATCATAATCAAGATCAACACTTTGATTATTATCAAATGTTGATTTTCCATTATTAACAACCACATCTCCAATGATGAAAACAAACTGTCCCTGGTCAGTGGTAAAATGTGAAATAACAGGGGTTTGCTTATTATCTGTATCCGCAGTCACCTGATATGTAAGATAATTTCCCAGTTCCCTGTCGGTTATATACCCATTCCCATCAGCGTCAGCCATACCTTTCTCCAAACCGCTTATAATATTTTTTACAAATGCGCTATGGCCCCATTTAGGACGTTCCTGGGCAATTTCTCCCTTTTTCCCAGCTGTGATAACAGTTCTAGAACCTCCGGCTGAAATCTTTTTTAAATAATTAGGGGTATTTGCATCCAAATCTAAACCACGACTGCCTACACCCATAAGTCCACTGTAACATGCATCCATTAGAAAAAGCATATCTTTGGCAGGTGTCATATTAGAAAGTCTATTCATCTCACTCATTGGTATTGACGTAGAAAATAAATCACTGCTTTTACCATTTATAGGAATCAAATAACCTTCTTCTCCCCCTGATGGCAGGGGTTGTGTCATACCATGCCCCGCAAAATATATCAGTACACGATCATTTTCAGATGTATTTTCAGCTAATTTTTGCATACTTTTCTTTATGCCGTTCAGTGTTGCATTATCATCTAATAATATTTCAATATTCTTTTCAGGAAAACCAAGTTTCTCTACAAGTAATCTTTGCATTTCTTCTGCATCAGCTACTGCATAATTCAATGGTTTTTCAAATTGGTATTCGTTTATTCCTATTAACAATGCCCAACTATCAGCATAAAAGTTGATCTCTTCCTGGGCTGTGTACAGCATCCCAATAAATAATATCATTACTATGTGTTTATAAAAACTAATATACTGCATCTTTAATCTTCCTTAATTAGTACCCTGCGTATTCATGACAGGCATTACAATCTTGAGTATTAGGTGGTAATTTATCTAATTTATTTTGTAAAACTTCATGATCCTGTTCTGAGAAAGGAAAAGTTATGAGAGAATCAAATTTATGCGAATAAGCGGAAATAACTTTTTTACGAACGGTTATGGAATGGAGCAGAACAGAAAAAGCCTTATCTTGATTCTTTAAAATAGTTGTCTTCTTAAAAATGGGGTCATTTATATTAATTGCTGCATTCTTAGATAATTGAGTTGAGAACGCAATTAAAACAATAAACAGGAACGTAACCAGGAGCATCATTCTAATTAATGGCGTTCGATTAGACACAGATAGATGGTATATCTAATTATTATACTGAAAACAATTAGAACCCCAGGGGCTTTGTATCTGCATAATCCCGCACAAGCTGTTCAACTTCATCACGACCCACCAACTGAATTTTATTTTCAGCATCTTCGTTAGGGGGTTCAGCATCTCCGTTAGGGGGTTCAGCATCTTCATTAAGAGGGTAAGCCAACACATAATTCTCCATTAATTTATCATAAAAGAGCATGAGTGAATCACCTAAAACTCTGATACGCTCATCTTCTATAATTTGTTGACGTTTGGTTTTTAACTTTTGATCTATTTCAGATTTGGCACCTGAACTTCTTACAAATGGCATAATTACCTCAATTTACCTTCAGTAACTTACTGATATTTTCGGGTATTTTTCCATTGGTTTATGGAATCAAAAGAGGATTTAATATTTTCTCCAACATTATGCTCCTTAGCATAGAGGAGAACAGTAGCCCTTTCCAGCGTTTCATTTGCGAGGACTTTAGCTAATACTTCTACAGATTTCTCTCTGGTCAAGTTTTCCACTGCCTGAATAAGCTCCTCATTTCTATTAAAATTACCGTTATAATCAAATGCCATGGTATAATATTTACCAGCCTGTTCTTCGATACTGGTGGGCTTTTCTTTTATTTTTTCAATAACAGAATTTTTAATAGCCAAAAAATCTTCTTCAGGTAATTGTCTGAGAGAATCTGGCAAGGTTAATGAGAACTGTTCCGCCTGATTAGCTAAATATTCTGCAGGATGATTTCCAGATTGGATAATAAAATAGAAATAACTGGATTTCTCTGCACTGGCAGCTCCACCCCACACAATATAACCCAGCTGCTGATTGGTTCGCATTTCCAGAAAGAACGGTGACCCTACAAAATTACCAATAACCTGAGCTTGCGCAGCTTCTTCAATACTGTTTTCACCAAAATACTGCAATCGCCATAAGCATGAATTGTTCACCTGAGTTTTCAAAACCTGAGTAATATCTTCTCCAGCTGTGAAATCAAGACGTCCCTGATGGATTACCTTTTGCCATTTCTCCGGCTTGATTTTCAAAATTTCTGTAAATAAATCCGTATTTACTCTGGCTTGACTCTCAGACACATTGCCATATATCAAACCTTCAATATACCCTTTCTTTAATAGCGCTTTTGAAAACTCCTTCACTTCAAATAATGTCATTTTGCCAGCTTCATCAGCCATTTCCGGACTGTTATAATAATATTTTCTAAGCATTTTCCGCATACCCTCACGTGCAATACCAGTAGCATTTCCTAAGGCAACATTTTTCCAGTCTCTAATCATTTTATCCCGAAGTGCTTCAAACTGTCCTTCAGGAATAGAAATATTTTTCATATTTAGAAGGACTTCTTTTAACAAATCATCAATTGAGTCACTATATCCGTTAACAACGATGGAAATTCCCTCAGCATCATTGGATACATTATAATTCATACCTGCCAATTTAGCAGGATAAGACGCCTCGTTCATTGACTCATTAACTGCAGCGATATACAAGGTCATTAGCACCTGGCTGCGTAAATCAGTAAATTTTTCTGGGGAGTATATTTTATATCTATAGGATGCCTTAGGCCGCTGAAAATCGGTATCTCTTCCCCAATACAGCTTAAGTCCTTCAGAATCTTCCAGAAGTATAGGGTCTTGACTTACATTATTAGATCCAGATAGCAAGTTGGCATTTTCAGGCAAGTATAGATTTGGCTCAGGAAGATGTAATTCCGCATACATGGTTGGTGCTGACAATTTATCAAACACGCTGCCTTCAATCTCTTCATAATTATAATTCGATTTATACCAGAACTCTTCTAGCGGCGTTTCCTGTCTGCTGTCAGAAAGTACACAGAGCATATTTTTAGGATGGATGTAAGATAGAACTTTCAAATATGCTTCAGGATCCGGATTTCCAAAATGGTACTCTACTCGATGGGCAATATCCATGGGGTAAAATGCCAGATTATTGGCAAAGGAAATTGCTTTCCAAGCTCCTTCCCCCTTATCAGAATACACCTCTTCCAGTTTGGCAATAGTTTGCTGTTCATTAAAAATATAGTTTTTAAATCCTTCTTTTTTTAACATGTCCACATAGGAAAAGAAATAACCCAGGACTTCCTGATAATTAGACACACCCTTCTCCGTAAGCTGTATATTGACTCCAGCAGAACCATAGTCTGGAGTATCAGGGCTTCCACCACCATTAAGACCTGTTGCTAAACCTTTATCCTTCAAGAATGACAATAAGCTCCCTTTGCCTTCATGCCCCATAAGGCTGCCCAAAATACTCATAGGCTTACTATCATAATATTGATATAAATCGATAGGCAAAGGGAATTCCAATCCCAATTCTTTCTTATCTTTTACCGGTTTAACCCTAATGAGACGCAGTGCATCTTTCTCAGATAAATAAACCGGCGGGTATTCAATATCTGGAGCTTGATTATTCTTAATTTCGCTGAAATAGGTATGTGCCCAACTTTCCATATCAGCAATGGGATATTTGCTTAGTAATGCCAATGCCATTTGATTAGCAGAATAATATTTTTTATGAAAGTCCAGTAAAACTTGACGATCGACTTTTTCTAATGTTTCCAGCGATCCAATTTCAAAATGGTTACTAGGATGATCACTATTATAAATATTTCGTTTTATTTGACGCATGCGCCAGTAATCATGCTCGAGATTTTTTTGGAATTCAGAATTTACTGCATTCTGTTCACGAGTTGTGTAATCAGGGTTAAATGCAGGGGCTATGAAAAATTGAGCGAATCGGTCTAAAGCGCCCTCATAGGCTTCATGAATGACCTCGAATAAATAATTGGTATGATCTTCTGCAGTATAGGCATTAGAGTAACCACCATTATTAGACAGGTACATCTTGTAATCTTCTACATCTGGGTATTTTTCAGTCCCTAGAAATAATAAATGTTCTAAAAAATGAGCCAAACCCTGGGCATCTTTCGGGTCAGATAGCGATCCCACTTTCACATTCATGGATGCCGCGGATATATTATATTTGGGATTAGATATTAGAATGACTTTTAATCCATTATCCAACATGAAAGTCTTGGTTTCTGTTTCATCTAGGGGATGTTTGTCTGGGATGTTAATAACTGTGGTATTCATGGAAAATTTCCATAATAAAATAAAAATAACAAGTACGGTAACTAAAATATATTGTTGATTTTTCTTCATAGTAACTCCTTTAGAAATTAATTTATCAGTAAATTAAATATTTTTTTCTTAATTCAATAAATTGTGTATAGGTAGTGTCACTCGCTAATAATTTTTCGGCTGTGATATCCTTCTCATTGGCAAGTCTTAGTCTGTCTGAACCATATAATTTATCAATAAAATTGGTATCTAGAAACTTGAATTTTTCAGGATGTTGATCTTGTAAAATTTGCAGGAGATGTATTGTCCATATCAATGGGTTTTCTAATGTTATTATACGAATCCCTTTACACTCTTCTCCCTCATATTTTGGATATTTTGCAGCGGGTATAGATTGAGGAGTGAAACTGATTAATTCATATTTATCACTCTTTGAACTAAATTTCTGCAACTTATCAGCTAGAACTTTATTATCCAACCATGGCGCGCCAAATAGTTTAAAGGGCAAATCTGTTCCCCTGCCTTCAGATAAATTGGTTCCTTCTAACAAACATAAACCCTGATAGAGCCAAGCCGTTTCTACATTTGGCATATTGGGCGATGGTGGTACATTGAAAGCATGTGCCTTCACCTTTTCATCAATTTTACCTTTGTATGCAATTACATTTAAATCTGCTTTCATACCATTTTCTAGCCAGCTTTCCCCATTTATCATCTGCGCCAATTCTCCCACACTCATTCCATGACGAACAGGAATAGGATGCATCCCTACAAATGATGCAAACTCCATTTCCAATATTACTCCCTCAACCTCATGACCTAACGGATTTACTCTATCCAAAACAATAAAAGGAATACCATTTTCAGCCGCGGACTCCATTGCCAGAGTTAAAGTACTCACATAGGTATAATAACGAACGCCAATATCCTGCATATCAAAGATCAGGATATCAATTCCCTTGAGCATTTCGGATGTGGGCTTCTTTGTTTTTCCATACAAGCTATAAATGGGTGCGCCTGTGAGATTTTCAAATCCATTATCCACTTTTTCGCCTGCCCCTACTACTCCCTTAAAGCCATGTTCAGGGGAAAATACTGCCTTTATTCTTACACCTTCATCGTGAGCCAGTTTAATGAGATGATCATCGTAGTAATCCACTGAAGTATGGTTTACCACTACAGCTACATTTTTCCCCTTTAATACAGAAAATCCATCTTCAGATAAAACTTCAAGTCCATTTTGGTACTGCCCCCCCACTGCACTAAAATAGCCTGTGATAAAGAGTATTACTGCAAACCCAAAACCTCTTTTCCATCCCAAATAATGTAGCCCATAGACAACTGCCAAATTCAAAACAACTGCTGCTCCAATGTACCAAGTCCATGCAACACCCAGCCATTGGAGAAAAAATACCGTACCTAAACTCGAAAGAAGTCCAAAAATCAAAACCGGGGTGGTAAACTTTTTATTTGAACATGACAGAATAAACAAACCCAACAGGCCCCCATAAGTGAAAGATGCAATTTTTAAGCCCAATACCACTACAGCGGTATTGCCTTCATCAAAAAGTAACGCTAATGAAATAAGTAGAATTGCCCAAACTCCGCTCACAATCAGAGACCGTTTCAGGCTGATATTCTTCTGCATCCAATCGTGAATAGTGGATGATGCCAGTGAATTAATGGATGAACTGAGTGTGGACATTGCCGCTGAAAGTACACCAGCCAAAAGTATCCCTCGAATACCAATGGGCAAATGATCAACAATAAATGTAGAAAGTTCTCTGTCTTTAGTCATTTCAACACCGCCAGTAAATAACCAAATGAGGGAACCCGCTAATAAGAATATTAAAAATTGTAGAAATACAAAAAATCCACTGCCAATCATGGCTTTTCGGGCAGAACTGAGATTACTGCAGGCTAGTACCCGCTGGACCATCATATAATCAGCGCCATGGGAGGCAAAGGAAAGCAGAATTCCCCCTAAGAAAGCAGAACCAAAGAACCATGCATCCTTGAACATATTATCCGTGGTAAAGCGAAATATCCGTGTTTTACCAGCTTCTAATAAGGGTTCCCAACCTGAAAATTCTGAAGAGTTCAAAATGAAGAATATGACAATAGCGCCCCCTGTCAAATACAACACAAATTGAAAGCTGTCCACCCAGAGAACGGTACGAATACCACCAGACAGAGTATAAACCATAGTCACTGCACCAATTATGAGAACAGCCATCCAAATGGGCCAACCCGTCACTACCTGTACTACCACTGCAGTAGCCAGAAAGCGTACCCCATCTGCAAATAATCGGGTAATGAGAAATATTCCTGAAGCAGTCTTCTGAACCGGTTTACCAAAACGTGAGCCTAATATCTCATATATGGAAGTAATATTCCCTTTAAAATATTGTGGGAGGAGAAAAATCGACACCAATACTCTCCCCAGAATATAACCCATTGCCAATTGCAGAAAGAACCAGTCACCACGGTAGGCTAATCCAGGTACGGACACAAAAGTAAGTACAGATGTTTCTGTTGCCACAATGGAAAACATAGCCACCCACCAGGGCGTATTGCGTCCAGCTAAAAAATAATCCTCTGCTGATTTATTTTTCCGGGAATTATAAATGCCGTAGGCAGAAATTCCACCTAGGAAGAAAAGAATAATACCTAGATCAATATAATGCATAAAATAACTACTCTTCTATTGGCTTGATAAGTACTTCCATGACTCTATTATAAAAATCCCTCCTGATTCCATACATCTCCTTACTCCCCTCATCTCCTTTACGGCTGGGATGAACCCGATTGGTAAGCAGTACGATGATGATTTCTTCATTAGGATCAATCCAAAGTGATGTGCCGGTAAAACCCAGATGCCCAAATGAACCGGGAGTAAAGTAATCCCCGGCAATTGATTTACCAGATTGCGAGGGAGTATCCCAGCCCAATGCCAAATCTGAATCCTGAGGAATATGTTGTACTTTGGTAAATTCTTGAATCTGTGATTTTTTTAAAATACGTCTGCCTTCCCAAATCCCCCCATCCACCAACATTTGAGCATAACGGGTAATTTCTTTCGCAGTGGAAAATATCCCTGCATGACCAGAGACACCTCCCATAAGATGGGTATTTTCATCATGTACTTCCCCATGAATCAGTCGATTGCGATAGATGCTATCTATTTCTGTAGGAGCAACTTTCCGTTTCCATTCCAGCGGAGGGTTATAGCATGTATGATGCATTCCTAAGGGACCAAAAAAATAGGAGTGGGCCAATCTATCTATAGACCGATTGGCAACTTTCTCAATAATAGAAGTTAGCAGAATAAATCCCAAATCACTGTACTCATAATGACTTCCCGGCTCTGAATGCAATTTTACATTCAGAATATAATCCAATACGTCTTCTTTGGTACTTATCTGGTCATCTAAAAAAAACTGGTAATATCCTGGTAACCCGGAAGAATGGGTAAGCAGATGTCGAATGGTAATATCTTCCTTCCCATTACCTGTAAATTGAGGGTAGAATTGTTGAACCGTATGTTCCAGAGACAGTTTCTTCTGAGCAATGAGTTTCATGGTGATGGGAGTGGCTGACAGGACTTTTGTAAGGGAGGCAATATCATAAATACTTTCCTGCTTCACCGGCGGAGAGCTGTTGTCGTAGGTATGTCTGCCGAAACCTCTGCTGGCAATTAATTTCCCTCTGTGAACGACTGCTACCTGAGCACCGGGAAATATTCTGTTTTCAATAGCACTGTCAATAACCGACCATGCATTTATAAATTCCACTTGCTGCACCTCTCCCCAGTCATTAAAGCGTTTTTTTTTAGGGATTCCAAGCCCTTTGTCTAATTGAGGCGTCAGACTTATTGGTAATTTCCCATTCACTTGAACTCTACCCCAAATAGCCTCTGATATCGCCTGAACAGAAACAGAACCATATCCATAAGCACAGACATAGGTTTCCAACAAGTCATAATCAGGAAGATAGGGAGAACCATAGCTCACTGTCACGATGGGGATATCCAATTGTCTCAACTCTGATAGGAGTAAGGAATGGGTGGAATCAATACTGGCGATACCTTTATCCATTCGGATACGAACCACCAGAGATACCAAAATTTGATCCACCCCCTTCAGTTGATTCAGAATATCTTTTCGGCCTAGTTTGGACAGTGGATTATTAATCAACATTTCTGCAATACTACCGTGAGTCTTATTCAAATCTCTGCTGAGAGATTTTAGATATTTAGCAGCACCTTCATCTAAAGAAAGAATTAGATGTGCCAACGAGTCAATTTTTTCAGGAATGAGAGGTAATTGATGATTTTCATCTTTTACAATGGTAATTGATTTTTGCGCAATCACTTTGGCTTTAGCAGAATGTTCGCTTTTACCAATGATGGTTTCCAATTCTGAAAAGGGGATTTGTGCTGCACCATTTAACAAGCCCATTTTGGATTTCATTTTCCATATTTTTTGAACAGATTGATTGATACGCTTCTCATTAATCCGCCCAGATTGTACCGCCGATAAAACAGATTTTAGAGTTTGCTCTACGTCCATAGGTAATAAGAGAATATCTGCGCCTGCTTCTATTGCTCTCACTGCGGATTCGCCTGCCCAAGCTGACTTGGTAAGCCCTCCCATTTCCATTCCATCAGTTACAATGATACCATTAAACCCCAATTCGTTGCGTAATAATTTGGTAGAAATAACATGAGAATGGGACGCAGGTACTCCCGGTCCATCCAATCCAGGAAGTGCAATATGGCCAGCCATCATCATTTCTACATCTGCATTAATAGCAGCCTTGAAAGGTTTTAGTTCCAGATTCATTAATTCAGTTTTGCTACCTGCAATACTGGGCAGACTTGAATGACTATCCGTAGACGTATTGCCATGACCGGGAAAATGTTTGGCACAGGCAACGAGACCATTATCTTGCACACCCCTGATAAACTCAGTCCCAAATTTTGATACTGTTTCAGCATTATCAGAATAGGCCCGGAAATTAATTATAGGGTTATCCGGATTATTATTAATGTCCATCACCGGTGAAAAAGTAATATGAACGCCTAAAGCACGTGCTTCTACTGCTGTGATTCGCCCCTGATCATAAGCCAAACTGCTATCACCCGTGGCAGCCATCGCCATATTGCTGGGAAAAAGGGTTCCACCCCCCATCCATTGTCCCAAACCCCTTTCATAATCAGCGGCAACCAAGAGAGGATACTTTGCCCATTTCTGAAATTGCTGAATATTGTAGTAGCTACCATGAATACTGCCACCAAAAGAGATAACACCACCGATGCCATCTACTGATAAATATTTCTGAAGTTTCTTTCTATACCAATGTTCACTAGAATAATAATCGCCTCTAATCCGCACCATAACCATTTGAGCAATTTTTTCTTCCAAAGTTAGATGGCTAATAGTTTCTGGGTACTGGGTGCTGGGTGCTGGGTTAGGCGGCAGAGCACATGCTATGAAAAATAAGAGAGGGAGAAAAATTTTATTCATTTATAAAATTTCGCTTAACACGGGCAGATACCCCCGTAAGAAATTCATAGGGCATTTTACTATATTTTTTAGAGATATATTCTAATTGGTTATTTTCATGATCTCCACCCCAAACCACAGCTTCATCACCCTCATTAATTGTATCTTCTCCAAAATTTATGGCAATTAAATCCATTGATATCTTCCCGATTATAGGATAAATGCATCCATTCAACTCTACACCTCCAGAATTAGAAAAATCTGTTGGGATACCATCTGCATATCCAGCCTGTAGAATTGCAATTGTTTCATTCTTTTTAGCAATATAGAGACGATTATATCCCACCGAATCTCCTGCCTTCATTTTTTTCACCAGAATTACAGGTGCTTTCATTTTCATCACTGGCTTCAATTTATTATGGGGCATTCCCGTTGGTGAGACTCCATAAAGAGAAATCCCGGGACGTACCATGTTAAAATGAGATTCCGGACAATTTAGAATGCCTGCAGAATTAGCAATGTGAAAATAATTTGTATCAGGCAAAATATCATTGGCTAATTTTATGACCTTTCGGAATTGATCCAATTGCCAATCGCGATACTCAGTATCATTTTCATCAGCTGTGGAAAAGTGGGAATAAACTGCCTCCACACGAATAGATTTACTTTCAGCTAGTTTTTGTAAAATGGAACAATCATTATCCATTTTAATTCCTAAACGACCCATTCCGGTATCAATTTTCAAATGAGCAATAAAAGGA
>Ga0208278_1001412_pt1 | contig 11320 bp, 8 predicted proteins | sample ETN01SmetaG_FD_185794 | JGI IMG/M metagenome (GOLD analysis project Ga0208278, IMG submission 185794) | Marine microbial and viral communities from oxygen minimum zone, Eastern Pacific Ocean - ETNP2014F12-01SV259 (SPAdes) (version 2) | ecosystem: Environmental > Aquatic > Marine > Oceanic ...
GGTTGGTATTTACGCGATTGAAAAAATCGTGAAACTTACACCAACAAAATATGACGATATTCTTTTCGATATGATTCTTAAACCAATCAAAGAGAAATTCGCACCGAAAAAATAATTAAAAATTTATAGTTTTAAAAATAGTTATAATTAGGTTATAACTCTAATCCAATAGGAGTACACATGGCAGAGAATAAATTCCCTACGGAAGTAGTGGATTTGCCCTCAAAGGGATATTATTATTCCGAGGACAACCCATTATCTTCAGGGCAAATTGAAATAAAATACATGACTGCCAAAGAAGAAGATATTTTAACTTCACAAAATCTTATTCAAAAAGGTATTGTGTTAGATAAATTATTGGACGCTTTGATAGTTGATAAGAAAATCAATACAAATAGTATGTTGATTGGTGATAAAAATGCATTATTTATCGCTGCAAGGGTTCTTGCATATGGTAAAGAATACACTTTTGATTATGCTGATAGTCAAGGTCAATCTAAAGAACATACTTTTGATTTAACTACATTAAAAGATAAAAAAATAGATTTTTCTAAACAAGAAAAAGGGAAGAATTTATTTAGTTTTAAACTTCCACAATCAGAAAGAACAATTGAATTCAAATTATTAACGGATGGTGATGAGAGGGATGTTACTACGGAATTAGAAGCATTATCTAAAGTAAGTGGTGGAGTTTCCAAAGAGGTAACAACACGATTTAAAAAGATGATAGTTTCAGTAGATGGTAATTCTGAACGAGCATTTGTTAATAACTTTGTAGATAATGAGTTTTTCACACAAGACTCACAAGCTTTTAGAAGTCATTATCAAGAAATAACCCCAGATATAGATATGGATATTGTTATAGATGATGGTGGAGAGGGGGTAGAAATAACCGTCCCTATGACGGTTCAGTTTTTTTGGCCTTCCGTTAAGTTATAAACTAGAAATACACAAACAAATATTTGATTTAATGTATTATGGAAAGGGTAGTTTTACCTTTCATGACTTATACTCAATGCCAGTCTATTTACGTAGATGGTATCTTCAAAAACTTTCTTCAACCTACGAAGAAGAAGCTAAACAATTAGAAAAACAACAACGGGCTGCAAAAGTGCCTAAGTTCAAAAAATAGATTTTTGTATATTTATACGTAACCAATTCAAGGTATAAAATTAATATGGTAAAATACAAATATAAGAATGAAACTGTTTTAAAAGAGTTTGTCGGTAAATTCCTTCGAGCATTAGCTTCAAGAAAAGGGAAACAGATAGCAAAACTATTATCTGCAGACCCTGCAATGAAAAAGATGTTGAAGAAAAGTGCTGACTTAGAATCGGATCTTGAAAAACATGTTGAAAAACGTAGAAAAGAAGATCCAGAACTTGATGCAAGACTTTCTGCGTTAGCACGTCTTTAATTTTTACATATTAATTAGTTTATTAATTTTTCAACCTTGGCCAACAAAGGCCATTTAATATACGGTAAATAATGGCAGAAAAAAACATCCAAGCCTCAATAAAACAAGTAAAAGCGGAAATCAAAGCTTTAGAAAAACTAGGTAAGAACCTATCTCAAGCTCAGGACAAAACTTTACGAAATTTACGGGTACAAAGAAAAGAATTAGAAGCTTATAAAAAGGATTATAAAGCTGTAAGTTTAGAATTTCAAGCGCAGGCAGACATTGCTGTAGATTTAGCTAAAACAATGAAAGGAATAAATCAGTCTGAACTATTTTTAAAACAAACATCAAGATTAATAGTCAAATATGGTAAAGATAATAATAAGAATGCTCAAAAATTAGCAAAATCTTTATCTTTGATAGTTGATGCTTCAGCAACTGTATCACAAAATATGGAAGCTATTGGTACGTCTGAATTCCAATCGTTAAATCTATCAAAATTAATTTTTAATTTGAGAAAACAGAATGCGAACATAAAAGATAAAGAAGTTGATGATCAAATAAAATATTTAAGAAGTCAACAAGATTTACAAGATAGATTACAGAAAGCCCATGATATAACTAAAGAGACTGCTGAACAATTTTTAAAACCAGTAAAATATATGCAAGACTTGATTAGACAAATACCAATAGTTGGTGGATTATTATCTAAAATGATACCAATTGAAAAGTGGGAAGATGATCTAAAAAATAAAATTGGTGCAAGAGTTAAAGAAGCTTTTATGATTCCAGATTTAGCAGAAGAGACAGAATTACCAAAACATACTAAAGAAAGTTGGAGTGACTTTTTCCAATTGTCCGCAAAAAGCATGGGGAAATCTGCTAAGGAACGGAAGAAGATATGGCAGAACCAGAAAAAAGGAGCTAAAGTACAAAAAGATGTAGCCGACGAATCTGCAGAAACAGCGATTAATCTTGAAAAAGTAAATATGAAAGCAATTGGTTTCGCTGCGATAGGAGCAGTGATTGTAGGTATATTAGCCAAGTGGGTAATGTCGTCATTTAAATTTGCAAATCAAACTGGATTAGCTTATACTCAAACATTAAAACTAGGTGGAGCACTTGCAGTAAATGCTGAAGGTGTTGCGGCACTAACATCGGAATTTGGTAATATAAATGATATAACGGCCATGCATGCAGGTCAGATGTTACGACTTAGTAAACAATATGGAATTGCTGCTGACCAATCTGCAAAACTTTTAAAATTACAAACTGCCACAAGTGGTAAGTCAAAAGAACAATTATTGACTGTTCAAAGAGAAGTTGCCGATATGGCAAGACTTGAAGGTGTATCACCAGCAGCCGTGTTTGAATCAATGGCAGCAAATTCTGAAGATTTTGCTAAATTTACAAAAGATAGTGGTAAAAATTTAATGAAGATGGCAATCCAAGCAAAGAAAGTTGGAGTGGAAATGGGTTCAATTCTTCAAGCTATGGAAAGTTCTTTAAATCTTGAAAGTTCAATAAATGCACAATTTGAAGCTTCAGTATTATTAGGTAGACAAATCAATCTTGATAAATTTAGACAATTATCTCTTTCTGGAGATGCTCTCGGAGCCCAAAAAGAAATAGTACGGTTGGTTGGTAGTGAACAGGAATGGAATAGAATGAATCTTATTCAACGTAAAGCGTTGGCAGCTGCAGTGGGAATGCAAGTAGGAGAAGTATCTAAAATAGTCGGTGCACAGAAACAAGTGAAAGCGGAAGGAGATAAAGCTAACAAAAGTTTTAATACGACTGCAATGCTCATTGGTGGAATAGCAGGACTTTTGATTGCATTAATTCCAGCTATAAGAACAGCATTTACTTTTGGAGCTTCTTCTGCATTAGAAGCGACGGCTGTTGCAAAAGGTATGGGTATTTTAGCAGTAGGAACGGGTATCGGATTACTAGCAGGTGCTGCAATTGGAACTGCTACTTCATCACCACCTGTTAGTGGAGCTACAATGAATCCTGGTACGGTGGCTAATGTTAGACGAGGTGAAATGGCTATTCACGCAGGAGAAACTGCAGTTAACACACAAGATTTTAGTATGAAACCTATGATTGAAGAATTAAAGGCACTGAGAAAAGATATGAGAGTAGGTTCAACAGAGAGAGCAGAACAATCAAGACAACAAATTAATACAATAAGAGGAATTGGAGCCGCGAACGCATAATCATGGCATTATCAGAATTAAAATCTAAATTAAATAAATTAAGTACTACTGATTACTTTACAGATGATAGCGCAAGAGGATTCACTAAGGATTTTAAACCAGGATCATTTACAAAATTTCAACCATACAAACTTAAATTAGGACAATCGGATTATTTCGTAGATGATTATGCAAAAGGATTTACTTTAAATATGAAATCCCCAAATACAGGATTTAAGTTAAATAAAACATATCCATTTGAGAAGACATTTGGAGAAAGAAATTCGAGTTATAACTTTTTTGATTTAAATTTTAAAGTAAATGACGGGTTTAAGAAAAATTTTAAATTGGGTGAATCACAATATAAGAACGTACAAGGTAAGAATTTTAAGTGGCCTCTTGATTTAAAAAGAGTAGATTATCAAGGTAATAATTTATCACCAATAAGTGATTTTGAAAGAAAATTCCCTAATATGGTGGGTGGATTATCTTCTATGATGTCATATCCAGAAAGTAAATTAAGAAAACAGTTTTTACATTCTACCAATGATAGATTTAGATATAAAGTAAGATATGAATTTAAAAAAGAGAATCAAATACGATTAGATTCTAACTCAAACACACATCCAATAATTTTACAATCATTAATGGATGTAAATAGATATGGTTGGGCAAAAAACAGACTTTCTAATGTGGGACATACTACTGATTTTGTTCGTGGTGGAATTACTACACATTTAGGTACTGCACTAACAGACCAAGTTAGATTAACTAAATTTTTAACAAGTGGTGATGGTCTTTGGTGGTTAGGTAAACAATTTGTATTACAGTATTTACAACCAAGAAAAGAAACTCAATTATATAATCCTCTACATATTAATGCAAGTATTATACCATTTGCTAATGTTTCAAGATTTATCGATATAAAAGGTCTCGGGGGAGGAGTTGCAACCTCAATGGGATTTGCAAAAGATGGTCAAGGGTTATATGAGAGAACTGATGGTTATGACCAATGGGGATGGGCCGGCGGTAGAGGAGAGAAAAATAAATTAGCCACTTATGCAAGAGAGAGATTTGATGAACTAGAATCACAATCAGAAGGATTGATATTAGCTGGAATGCGTAAGGCATATGCCGAAAAAGAAAGGGCTGAAAAAGCTGGTATATTAGGAAAACTAGGAGATGGTTTAAAAGAATTAGCAGGTAAATTTAGGGCAGAATCTAAACCAGCCAATATAATAAATTCACAACAGCATATGATTGATCAGAAGAGCCTGCTCGGCCGAGATGATTCAACAGTACATAAAGACGAAATTGATGCTATTCATCCTACAAATTATGAAACTTTACCTTACAAAGAGCTAGTTAAGAAAAATGCATATGGTCATAAACGTTCTCTTAATACTAATCCAGAGTTGGAAACTCCACCTTGGCCAAGCACGAGAAATCAATCCATTGATAAATCAGTAAAATTACGGAATAAAATTAAAAACACGGGAGATGCATCGGCAACAACAATAATAATGGGTGATTCAAAGAAAAAAGCGAACTGGATTAGTGGTGCGTTAGGAGTACATAAAAAATCATATGCAGGATATCACGGCGATAAAGTAAATATATTACCATATGGGGTGAACGAATCATCAGACGATTTAGTAAAATTTCAATTTAAAGATATGGTTAATAAAAAGTTTATAGTATTTAGAGCAACGGTATCTGGACTTACAGATACAATTTCTCCAGAGTGGAGTTCAGAAAAATATATAGGTAGAGCCGATTCCGTTCATGTGTATAAAGGAGCTGAGAGATCACTTAGTTTTGGTTTCACAATAGCACCAACAACAAAACAAGAATTATTTACATTATGGGAAAAATTAAATTACTTAACAGGATTAACATATCCAAATTATACGGATGGTAATAGAATGACAGCACCTTGGACAGAGTTTACATTTGGTCATATGTATAAAGGAGTACCTGGTTTTATAGAATCATTATCTTATTCAATACCTGATAACGCACCTTATGAGATAGATGGAATAGAATTACCAAAAGTTATTGAGGCAACTATGGGATTTAAATATGTTGGTAATAATTTACAAACCATGCAAGGAAAACACTTTGATTTACCATGGTTAGAATATGCAGATAAAGATAAACTTACTACAATGGAACAGATAGAATTGGAGCCGGTAAATGGTAAAAAACAATATCATTATACAGGACGGCCAAATAGAGCTGGGCAAGTATCCAAAGCATTACAGACAGCAGGTATGCCTAATCAATATAAACCACGAGCAACTAGACCAACAGTTCCAATGTCTCAAGAAGAGGTAGACATACTAGACGACATACCTCTAAGTACAGAATTTGATCTAGGATAATAAAAATGGCAAACTCAAGATACGAATATACAAAAAATAAAAAAGTAAATAAAAAATCAGTTTTTAAACCAACTATATATCCTAAAATCCCTTTACGTGATGATGATATTTATATATTTTCACGAGAAAGTGATAAATTAGAACACATATCATATAGATTTTATGGAACTCCTGAATACTGGTGGGTTATAGCAAAAGCAAATAATATTTCTAATGGTTCTATATTTTTAAAACCAGGCAGACAACTTAGAATACCCCAATCTACTAGTATACAAGAGATTTTGAATTCACTCGAAGAATTAAACTCCTTATATTAGAATGTCATTTGCGTTAAAACCTATAAATCCAAAAATACAACGAGTATTAGAAGAAAAATCTAAGATTTTATCAAGAGATACAAGTGCCCTTGGTACTCAAGGTGGAATGCCCAACAAATTAAATGAAGTGCAAGGAAGAAGTTCGTGGATAAGATGGATTTCAGGAGATATAGATCCTATTGTTATTTTAGGTGGAGTGGGAATTAATGATAATGGAGTGGGATATTCTTTAGCAAAAGGTTTTAAAGAGGTATATGTTCCACCAGATTCAGCGACAATGAAATATAGTCCATCACAATCTAGATCGGCGGATGGCACACTTTTTAAACCATTAGCTGGAGTGAAATCCATTACTACTTCATTTGAAGGTGCCACTAAAGCATTAAGAAAAACAGTAGTTACTTGGACGGTTTTTGATTTAGATGAATTAGAGGTATTAACACCTCACTTTTTATCACCAGGTAAATGGACTATGTTAGAAGTTGGTTGGAATTATGACGGTAAAACATTTAAAAATCTAGTGGGTAATAAATTTTTTGAAGTTAAAGATGGAAAAGAGAATGCACCAGCTAAACCAAAAACAGATAAATTTGAAGATTTAGGTAGTTTGGATGAAATCATATACGACAATGGTGGAGATTATGATGTTTTTTCTGGAATTATTACTAACTTTGAATACTCGGTAAGAGATGATGGTGGGTTTGATTGCACAACTACTTTTACAACACACGGTATAAGTTTATTAGATGCCGGAAAAGACACAACTACATTTACAGTTGATACGGCATTCGAAAAGATTGAATTGACAGATGATGCTTCCCTTATAGGTAGATTAGAACAAGATAATATAAACATAGCAATGCAAAAATTGGCAACTTATTTTAGAGTAACAATAACTAATAAATATAATTTTTTAAAATCATCTATGTTATTAAATAGAGTCGGTTCACAAGACCCCTGGCCAGATGGTGACTTTTACGGCCCTACATCTAATACAAATTGGTTTACTTATACGGGAGTTAAAGGTAAGAAGATTGAAGAAGGTGCAGAATTTGAGGGATTGAAGGCATCACGTATTACCGATAATAAAATGGAAGAAGATACTCCAGCAGCATCTTGGGTTAGATGGGGTTGGTTTGAAGATAATATATTATCCAAGTATGCAGGTTATGCTTCAATGACTACAAATGAAGCTGGTGAGGTAACTGGTATTAATGAACTTAAATTAAAATTTAGAAGTATAGAGGATGAATTGATATCGGATCCAGATGCTGGAACTTTAGGAGTAAAAAAAGTAGACGAGAATAATAAACCAATAAAAAAATCAGTTAGAATTTTAAGTCATAGAAATTTAATCACTACAGATGTTAATAAGTTTATTTTAATTGGTAAAACTCCTAGTTTAGAAAAGGATACAAAAGGAATTTATGCCAGTCTTGGAAAGTTTTTAAATAACGCACCCGATGGTTTAAAAAAATATGAATTTGCTGTACCAAAAAAGGATGTTCCTAAAAAGGAAGTAACAGAAGAAAATACGGATGAAACTACAGTAATTCCAAATGAACATGAAATTGAAGAAGGATATATACGAAATATATTTTTTAATGTTAGGTGGTTACAAGAACAATTTAAGGGAGTGGGAACATTAAGAGAGGTAATAGATAATATATGGAATGCATTTAATGCAGAATATCAAAATTATTGGCAGTTTGATGTTGTGGGGGATATTAATGATACAGGTATAGCAAGAATAACTGATATAAATAATTCAAGATATGGTGTTAATAAGTTTAAGATTTCAGACATAAAATTAAAAACCCCCGATCCCCCCACATCTTACTATGGATGTTATCAATTTCCAACTTGGACTAAAGATTCAATTGTATCTAATATGGATTATTCAGTCACTATACCTACAAGCCAAGTTGCAGTTGCAGCTCTTTCTGGAGGAAATTTGGATGCTAATAAAATAGCACAACGAAATAGAGGTGATATAGATGTTCAAACTTTCGTTAAAAGTATGCATAAATCATTTGAAGATAGAAAAGAAAGATTTTTTGATAACGTAACCAGAATTGCAGAATATTCAGCTGTACCCCGTGTAGCAAAATTTGGTAATAATTCGGGTGATGAAAATGCATCATTATCTGAAGGATCAGGCCCAAATATGATTAATACTCTTATTAAAAGAGATAAAGATTTAGTAAATGCAAAAATAGGTGAGACAAAAGTAAAGGCCTTCAAAAAGGGTAAAATAGATGATGGACAGATATCTCTTCGGAGTGCTCATGACTTTTTTAAAACACCAGAAGCTGGAAAGCAAACTACAAATAAAACTGATTGGAAGGTATCGTTATATAACAACGGAGCTATACAATCAGAAGGAAATAGTGACTATATATCAGTAATGTTAGGTATAATGCACACATCACCAACTGAATCCAAAGGAGCTTTAACAGATTTATTAAATGGTATTGCAGAACTTAAACTTACAATTGATGGAACTGCAGGTATTTTTCCTGGAGATGCATTTACCTCAATGCATTTACCAAACCATTTAAGACCAGATATAAGTACTGGTATATTACCTTTATTGTTTCAAGTTACAAATGTAGAACAATCAATAAGTCCAGATGGTTGGAAAACTACGATAAGTGGACAACCCAGAATGAATCATAAACATGTATATAATAGAACCGAAGCGGAGTCAGGTTTTGAAAAGTTAGTAAAAGAATTAAAGGGTACAATAGTAGCAGGAGCGGTAACTTCCGAAGCACTATTAACTCGATTGTTTGAAAACAGAAATATATTAGGTATTAATAGAAAATATTTAAATAGATTTGAAATGTTTATGGGAATTACTAAGATTTTAGACGACGAATATTTTGATACTATCTCGACAACACATAGTGCAGGCACACCTCTTATGGGTTGGAGAAAAGATACAAGTGTTGCAACAGATGATGGTAAACTTGAATGGTCTACTACGACCTACACCCACCAAACATCCCACGTCACGAACTATTCATGGGAAGAAAGATGCACTCCCGCAATGTTTTCAGGTAGGACAATAGAAGAAGTTATGAGATTCGCAATGTATAATGGAATATTATATGCGATGCCAGACGAACAAACACATAATAGTACTAGAGACCCATATACTTCAGTAGATAAAACTTTTCAATGTGTAAGTTATAATTTATTTAAAGGAGATAACCCAGACACGCATCGTTGGAAACTTAATGGTAAAATTCCTGGTTATACAACGGAGTATATAGAACAAATGGAAAATGATTTGAATAATTTTGAAAGATTAAATGAAACTGGATACATTGGAAACACTGGAATTGAAGGATTATATACCCCAATGGCAATTTTACGACGTGGTAAAGATATAATGAATAAATTTTTGCGTTCAGAAGGGGATACGACGAGTGACCCGAACTGGACAAAAACTAAAAAATATCAACAATTATTTAAATTTGAAAAAAAATCACCAATAACCGTTGATATTGATTGGTGGCCTGACAAAGAAGTTCAGACATATAATTTAAGAATAAACGGGGATAGTTATGAGATATGGTTTGACTATTTTAAATGTATGTTTGATTCTTATTTAGGCACAGACTGGGAAGAAAGGGCACAATTGGTAAAACATCCTTCAACTAAAGATGATACTTGGAAAGGTGATGAAGATGTCAAATCTAGATTGAATGACAGAGGTGATGTAGAACGTGCACACTTAATAAAATTATTCGATAGTGAAAATATGTTTAAATATGGAGTAGTGAAATTTAGTGTAGAGAATGAAATACATAAGTTTTTACAACATATGACAGATTTTGGATTTGACTTTAGTCCAAACTTAATATGGTGGAAATCCCTTGACAGTTCTGATAATAATTTGGATTGGTTTGGGGTGGCCAGTAAGAAAGATTCCTTTGATGGTATGTGGGATAAAAACTATGCACATGGTGACAACGGTAATGCTTCTTGGCAGATATATCCTTATGAGGACACAGATGAAGGTAAACAAAAAATAACCTACGTGTGGTATGATAAAAATGCTGATGGAACCCGTGGCACAAAACATAAAAAGAAAGTCAATTAACACAAATTAATTTGATACTTATTAGTAATTAAAGGTTATAAAATGAAAAAACAAGTGCTTAATAAAGGATTTGTTGAGGTTATAGATTCGTTAGGTTCAGACTTAACGGTAGTGAACTCGGCACGCGTATCCTTCGGTAAAAGAAAAGAAACATATGATAAGTCAGATAGGGCATTAGTGCGATATTTGGCAAAACATAAACACTTCTCACCATTTCGACATATGGTGGTTCAATTCCATCTCAAAGCTCCAGAGTTTGTAATGAGACAATGGTATAAACACGTAGTTGGAATAGAAACCACATCATCATATCCCACCAAAGACCATGCTTGGAACGAGATTAGTGGTAGATACACTCCCGTGTCAGATTATTATATTCCTGAAATATGGAGAAAACAATCGGAAGACAATAAACAGGCATCAGAAGGGGAATTGGATAAATTACAACAAAAGAGAATGAGTCATTTATACGAAAGATATTTGTTTGAAGTTGAAAGAGTTTATGAAACAATGGTAGATGCAGGTATGGCAAAAGAACAGGCCAGAGTAGTATTACCATTATCACAATACACCGAAGTTTATTGGACTGCATCATTTCAGGCTATTATGAATTTTATAGAATTGAGAGATGAAACTACTGCTCAATGGGAAATACAAGAATATGCTAAATGTTTAAAAGAAATGATGTATGACATTTATCCTGAAACTATTAAAATATGGAGTGAAGTTTATTGGAAATGATTGATAAGTTAATGATTACAGCACACCCAGACGATGAAGCACTATTTGGTGGAGCTGAGTTATTATCACACCCAAAAGAATATAAAGTTGTAACGGTAGATGAGTATCACAATGAAGTTAGAAAAAAAGAATTTAAAGCCTCTATGGAGTTTATAGGAATAGAAGAATAC
>Ga0208278_1001418_pt1 | contig 11292 bp, 9 predicted proteins | sample ETN01SmetaG_FD_185794 | JGI IMG/M metagenome (GOLD analysis project Ga0208278, IMG submission 185794) | Marine microbial and viral communities from oxygen minimum zone, Eastern Pacific Ocean - ETNP2014F12-01SV259 (SPAdes) (version 2) | ecosystem: Environmental > Aquatic > Marine > Oceanic ...
TCCTCAAGATCGAGACTAATTTCATCATCTTCAACCGCATCTAGATCAAGATCATCAGAATCGACTATCGCTTCTATTGGTTCTGTACTGATTATTGTTGCATCCATTGCGACTGCTGCATCCTCAACTTCAATTTGAGCCTCAGCATCTTCCTCTAATTCAACCTGTAGTGCCTCTTCTTCCACTTCTTCTTCCAGATCATCATCAACTGCTGAGGATTGTTGTCGACGCCTTACCAATATTAGCCCGGCAGCAACACCACCGACTAAGAGCAGACCCAGACCAGTCAGGACCAGAGGATTGGTCAGCAATGAACCGGATGCAGCAGACTGGGGGGTTGGAGTTACAGCTGGTGCCGGGCCTGCTGACGCCTGCATCTTCTGAACCTCGGCACGTAATGCTGCTAACTGGTCGTCTTTCAGGGTCAATATCTCGTTTAGTGTATCAAGTTGACCCTGTAAATCTTCGAACCGCACATTGAGTTCAGTGTTGGCTCGACGGGCTCTATCTAGATCTTCTTCCGCTACCGCCAGATCATCCTGGAGTTCCTGCGCTCGTGCATCGGACCCACTACCAGCACGATCGCCACTGGATTCACTCGAGGCCAGTAGCTTCAACTCACCATCGTCTTCGGTGCTTGCACCAGCATCGCTCTGTACCTGGCGTCTTGAAGCATCAAGTTGAGTAACACTTCCGGTCTTGTACGCGTCAAATTGTTCATTCTGTACTCTTACTTCGGCTACAGCAGAGCCTAAACTTTCGGACCGTATCGTATTGGCTTCTGGTATTCGTAACACATGCCCGGCTTTCAGGAGGTTTATGTTGTCATTGATAAATGCTTCTGGATTTGCCGCTTTCAACGCCAACATTGTCTGTTGTACCGAAACCGAACGGTCAGGACGAACCTCTAAGGCAATCTTCCATAGAGTATCGCCTGGCCCTGTAATCCCGTACTCTCCGCTAGATGTCCTTCCTTCCTGAGAAGATTGACTCAAACCACCCAAGTCAGCTTCCTGCCTGCCGGATTGTGGCGCTGCCGGCGTTGGTTGCCGAGCTGGAGAGGCTCGTTGTTCGGTTTCACCTAGTTGAATCGGCTCTACACCATCTTTTCCGAAAACCGGTGGATCAAGAAGAACCGTATACTCACGAAGGATTCGACCACTTGGCCACAAGACTTCAACAATGAAGTTCAGAAAAGGTTCAATAATGGGTCTGCTGCTACTGATTCTGACAAACAGTTTGCCGTTCTCTCTGGATGCAACCTTGAATCTCAAATCTATCAGAGCATAGCCGCGCTCAACGCCAACCCGGTCAAAGTCATCCTGTGAACCAAGATTGGGCAAAATCTCTTCGATCTCGAGCCCTCGAACATTGGTCAACTCAACCTCGGCTTCAAACCGTTGATTGAGTGCTGATTTCAGCTCCAATTCGCCCAGCCCAAGGCCAAAACATGCAGGTGCACTTAATATTGCCGAAGCTGCGATGAGCAACGTGAGCCTTCGAATCATTTTTATACCTCTTTCACCCCAAAAGAGAGCCAGAGCATTCATAATAGAAGGCCGCAAATCCATTTTAAGATCGGCTGGCAAACCTAGAAATGATCTCTAATTGTTGCGTTAAGTATCGCTTATTACAGACGTTTTATCAAAACTTCCGCTATTTGTATACTGTTTAGCGCTGCGCCTTTACGAACATTGTCGGACACAATCCAAAGGGTAAGTCCATTGCTCGTGGAAATATCCTGTCGAATCCGGCCAACATAGACAGGATCTGCTCCGGCGGCTTCAGTGACGGCGGTTGGATAACCCCCGTCTGTACGTTCATCGATCAGCACAATTCCTGGCATTTCAGTCAACAGTTCCCTGGTTTTTGAGACACTTATAGGATCCCTTGTTTCAACAGAAACAACCTCTGAATGGCCGTAAAACACGGGTATGCGAACGCAGGTCGGGTTCACGAGAATGCTTTCATCCTCAAATATCTTCTGAGTCTCCCAAACCATCTTCATTTCCTCGTTGGTGTACCCATTTTCCTCAAAGGCACCAATGTGGGGTATGGCATTGAAGCCTATCTGCTTGGTAAAAACTGATGATTCGTGGGATTGACCATTCAGCAATCGGGCAGTCTGGGACGCGAGTTCGTCAACACCGGACTTCCCGACGCCAGAGACTGCTTGGTATGTAGCCACATTTATGCGTGAAATACCCACGGCATCATGGATGGGTTTTAGTGCCACAAGCATCTGAATGGTCGAGCAGTTGGGGTTGGCGATGATATTGGTATTCTTGTAGTCATCGATCCGATGCCCATTAACTTCAGGCACAATCAGCGGAATATTGTCATCTCGCCGGAAATACGAGGTATTGTCTATCACAACACAACCTTGAGAAGCGGCCTTTGGCGCGTATTTGGCAGATACAGACCCGCCCGCTGAGAACAGCGCAACCTGAGTATCCGAAAAATCAAATTGGTCGAGATCCTCAACCTCAATGGAACTTCCCGCATACTGAAGCCGGGTTCCCGCTGACCGCTCACTGGCCAGGAGAGAGAGCTTATCCACAGGGAACTCACGCTCTTCGAGTATTTCTCGCATCACCTCGCCAACCGCCCCTGTTGCGCCAGCGATCGCTACGTTTACCGTATCCACTTATTATCTCCTGCACTGTTGCTGCAAATCACCGAAATCAGATTAGTGCCTATATCAAAATGTAGGAAATTGAACAGGCACCGTTCTACTGAAATGATGCTATGATCATTCTTGACATAACTCAAATTCATATTATTTATTAATTTGATAATTCATTGGAATGATAGATCTAGACGGCATCAAGGCGTTTACGACAGTCGCGGAAACCAGTTCTTTTTCGCTGGCAGCAAATCGCCTGCACTTAACCCAGCCGGCAGTTAGTAAACGAATTGCATTACTTGAGAGCCAAATGGGTGTACGACTCTTCGATCGTATTGGTCGAACCGTGACCCTTACCGAAGCTGGTCGTGCACTTGAGCCAAGGGCACTGGAAATCCTTTTGAGCATAGAGGACACACAAAGGGTCATCAGCAACCTGGCAGGTGACGTTGGCGGGCAATTATCGTTAGCGACAAGTCATCACATCGGACTCTGGCACTTGCCTCAGGTACTAAGGGCATTTTCTGCACAACATCCAAAAGTAGCTCTGGATCTCCATTTCATGGACTCAGAAGTTGCGTACGAACAGATCGTTCAGGGGAACCTGGAACTGGGTATCATCACACTTGCACCAACCTCCCATGAAAGACTGGCGTCCATCCCAATCTGGCGGGACGAACTGGTCTTCGTCTGTTCCGCTGACCAACCTCTTGCTCAGAATAATAAAATATATCTTGAACAGCTGCCTGAATACCCAGTCATACTGCCGGACATGACGACTTTCACCGGACGAATCGTCAAGGAGCTGTTCACGGAGCGTGGGCTGACGCTCAATGTCAGCATGTCGACGAATTATCTTGAAACCATCAAGATGCTGATCTCTGTCGGACTTGGCTGGAGTGTACTGCCTAAGTCCATGTTGGATGACTCGATTCAGGTTATTGATGTCCCAAACATTACTATTGAAAGGCGACTTGGCATTATTCACCATGTGCAAAGAACACTTTCAAATGCTGCAACAGCTTTTCTTGATCTGGTTAAAAGCCAGTCGCAATACTCTGAATCTACTGATTAGTCTACTGACCCGCGAGCGGGTATACCTCTTCGATGTGATTAAATCCTCGGACCCACGTCAGGAGCAGTCATATTCTGTCCCCTGTGTCTGAGAAGGTGATCCATCAGAACAATCGCCAACATGGCTTCCGCGATTGGTGTCGCTCTAACACCGACGCATGGGTCATGACGGCCTTTTGTAACCACCTCAGTTGGCTGACCTGCCATATCCACTGTCTGGCCAGCCCGGGTAATACTTGAGGTTGGCTTTAGCGCGATATTTGCGATGATATCCTGACCCGTCGAAATACCACCCAGGATTCCGCCTGCATTGTTCGAAGAAAAACCGTTCGGTGTCATCTCATCACGATGCTGGCTGCCGTGCTGTAACACTGAATTGAATCCAGCGCCTATTTCCACACCTTTCACTGCATTGATGCTCATGAGTGCATGCGCTATCTCCGCATCTAACCTGTCAAAAACAGGCTCTCCTAACCCGGGGATCATTCCCTGCGCAACAACCGTAATTCTGGCGCCAATAGAATCACCATCACGACGCAGTTGATCAATCATCTTTTCCAGCGCACCAAGCTTGCTTTCATCAGGACAGAAAAACGGATTTCGGGCAACCTCATCCCAATCAATCGACTCAGGTGCGCCTGATGTCACATGTATGTCGCCCATCTGTGAAAGAAAGCCGCGAACTTGAATCTCACATTCTTCGGCAAGATATTTCTTTGCAATTCCACCTGCCGCAACTCGCATGGCAGTTTCCCTCGCCGAAGCTCTCCCTCCGCCACGATAGTCTCGAATGCCATATTTCTTTAGATAGGTATAGTCTGCGTGAGCTGGCCGAAACAGATCCTTGATATCAGAATAATCTGTCGACTTCTGATTTGTATTTTCAATGATCAGCCCAATGGGTGTCCCTGTCGTCCGACCCTCGAAGGTACCAGACAAGATCCGTACTTGATCAGACTCTTTTCTCTGGCTGGAATATTTTGAGGTACCTGGTTTACGCCTGTCCAGGTCAATCTGCAAGTCCTCTTCTGTTAAAGATAAACCCGGCGGGCAACCATCAACTACACACCCCAATGCGGGCCCATGACTTTCACCAAAGGTTGTGACGCGAAACAAATCGCCAATTGAACTACCGGGCATTTATCTACTCCTGAAATCGACCTCATTATACCGACATTCTCAAGCTGTCGGCTGCATAATTATTTTTGACCCGCTGGCACGGATGCCTTAGGGTAGCGATCCCTAAAAACAATACGAAAAGCCCCTATGCAGCCAACTATGGAGCAAGCTTTTGCACAGATTCTGGAAGACATTGGTGAAGATCCAAATCGTACTGGTTTGCTGGATACACCATCACGTGCCACCGAGGCTCTGAAATTTCTTACCAAAGGCTATGGCCAGAGCCTGCAAGAAATCATCAATGATGCACTTTTCGATTCAGATACCAGTGAAATGGTCGTTGTTCAAGATATCGAATTATACTCGTTGTGCGAGCACCACCTGCTACCATTCATTGGCAAATGTCATGTTGCCTATATCCCGACAGGCAAAGTGCTTGGATTGTCTAAAATTGCACGTATTGTCGAAATGTTCGCACGCCGCCTTCAGATTCAGGAAAACCTGACGAAGCAGATTGCAGAAGCAATTCAGGTAGTCACCGATGCGACCGGGGTCAGTGTCATCATTGAAGCCAGACACATGTGCATGATGATGCGTGGCGTTGAGAAGCAGAACTCTTTGATGAAGACCTCGGTCATGCTGGGTGAATTCAGGGACAATCCTGCAACACGCATGGAATTCCTGTCACTGCTCAACCTGACCGGGTAGAACGAAGCCTATTTTGACCTAATCACTTACAACGACAAGCTCAATTCTGGCTGTCATCTCCGAATTGAGTGGTGCTATCGGACCAGCACCGTGAGTTGAAATCATGCTTGAAACCATCCCGGTTTCAAGCAGACGAGACTTCAGGCCTTCAGCGACCCCTCGAGTTCTTTCGATTGCGGAATCAATCGTCTCCCCTTTCTGCAACTTATCGTGAGCGACAAGGGCAAGTTGGTGAAAATCACTACTATCCACAGCGGTAACAATGGCCTCCAACAACGCATCATCAACTTCACCTTCAACGATATATTTACCCTGCTGTTGCAGAGCCGATTTCACAAACTCGGCATCGACGACAATGCGAACTGCCGGGACCGCAATAGTCTCTATGTGACTGTAGAGCTTTCCCGTTGCACGCTGTGCGACATAGATGATCACATAGTGAAACCGGTCAGTCTCAAGTTTTGCCAGGAAATAATGTTGAAATTGCTCAGGGCCGTACAGGATCGCCCTTTTGAACAGAGAATTTGCCCAATAGTTACTGCTCCCACAGGATCGCCCCTCACACTCAAACAGGATCTCACCCCGGGGAACGATCTGTTCCTTAAAATAATCACCCACTACTCGAGTTCGCCGTTCGTTCAATATCTCAAAGGTTCTCACACTCTTCACACCACGAACGTAGACTGAAGATTCGGGTAGAAATTCTGTTGCAACCCTCTCAACCGGACCCGTGATAATCTGGTAATCAACCACCTCGGTATCGACCGACTGACCAACCAGCCTGGATCCAGGGAAGGGCGATATTACCTGATCATCATCTGCTGCCAGGACAATTTGTGGCAATGTCGTCGCCAGTATCAGGAAAACTATTCGTGGATGAAGCATTCAATCTCACCGTGGTAGTGTGCAATTTCACCTAACGAAACACAGGCAATATCAGCTGTATCCAGGAATATTCTGGTTGTCGTTAAATACTCAACAAAAATGCTAACAAAAGGCTGATGGCTTACCAAGAGACAAATGTCATTCTCTCTCAGTTGATTCAGTTTGGATACCACTTCCTCAGGTGCTCCCGATGGCAAAAGCTCTTCAAGGACTTCGACTGACTGCACCTGGTTCGCGTATCCCATCACCAGCATGGCCGTCTCCTGGGCACGTGTCATAGGACTCGTAAATATCCTGGTAGGTTGAATCTGCAAATCCTTTAGCCTGGAAATGCTGCGTTGTATGCCTTCCACCCCTTTTTCTGTCAGCTTACGAGTAAAGTCTGATCCCCGGGGCTGCTCGGCAATCCCATGTCGCATAATCAGCATGTTCATTATCAGCAGAAACGCGCGAAATGAAGCAGATCAGGCTGCAGTTTGGCCTGCGAGCGGTGCCAGACCATCAGCAGGCGTCCCGTTGAAGCAGGTACAATTTTGATAAAGAGCAACCTCGCTCCCTGTAATCCAGACGTGTCAGCCATAGATCGTTTTTTCATCTCTTTATTATTTCAAACGCCAGGCCACTATAACTGATGAGCCAGAATTACTGTATGAGCTTGGCAGATTTGATAATAAGTCTCGAATCAAGTGTAGATAGCATGTGCAACTAACTGATACATATACATATTATTTCAATCTACAATGCCGATTTCGCCACATTTTCTATACAATACGACATAATAGGATAGGATTCTCTTTAAAATGCCTTTTAACCGCTACTGGTTACCCTAGCGTGATTCCAGATCTCGGTATGGACAGCATCAAAGTAAAACCAACTACAACAAAAGGCGCATCCCGAACAGATGCAACAGGTCGCCGACACCTTGTCAGATAATCCCGTCTTTAAGCAACTAGATAATCTATCAGTTGGAACCTGGGTTAAGTTTGCGGGTGATGAAGATACTCAGGCCGCGCGCCGCAAGTTAGCAGCCAAAATCAACGCTATCGACATATTCATCTTCGTGAATCGGCAAGGTGCCAAGGTTGTTGAGAAGACTCGCGCAAACTTGGCACGTGAATTAAAAGAAGCCACAGTAAAGATTATCAGCGATTTTCTGTTATTCAGCCGAGCACTTGAATCGGTAATTGGTGACCTGCGAGACTCTCAGCATGAACAACAAACCAGAGGTGCCTATCAACCTAAACATTGAATAAATGGCATAGATCAGTCAAATAGGCTTCTTTCCTGAGCGATACTAGGCGCTCAGCTCCAGCAGGAGTTTGTTCAATCGCTGTACATAGCTTGCAGGTTCATCCAGATGGCTACCCTCAGCCAGCATCGCCTGATCGTATAACACAAGAGCGAGATCTTCGAATCGATCCATATCAGTTTCGTCATTCAATTTGACTACCAGAGGATGTTCCGGATTGATTTCAAAGATGCGTTTTGTGTCAGGAATCGCCTGCCCAGCAGATTCAAGAATCCGCCGCATCTGCATACCCATTTCGTCATTGTTGACTACCAGACATGCCGGTGAATCAGTCAAGCGGTGTGTGACCCTGACCTCTTCAACATTTTCACTAACAACTTCTTTGATGCGATCAATCAGGCTCTTAAACTCCTGCTCAACCCTCTCCTTTTCTTGCTTGTCTTCCTTGTCTTCGAGTTCACCAAGATCGAGATCGCCTTTTGCGACATCCTGGAACTGTTTACCATCAAACTCCATCAGATGACTCATCAGCCATTCATCAATTCGATCGGACAAGAGCAGCACTTCAATATCTTTTCTTGCGAAGACTTCAAGGTGCGGACTGTTTTTGGCAGTATGGTGATTTTCAGCGGCAACGTAATAGATTTTGTCCTGTCCTTCCTTCATGCGCTCAATGTATTCCGCAAGAGACTGATCTTGCACCTCTGACTCACTTTGTGTGCTGCAGAATCGGAGGAGATTCGCGACTTTCTCACGATTAGTGAAATCCTCCGCAGGACCTTCTTTCAAAACCTGACCGAATTCATCCCAGAAGGACTGGTATTTTTCCTGATCACTCTTTGCCAGCTTCTCAAGATTATCTAACACCCTTTTTGTGAGTGCGTTGCGCATTGATTCAATGGCAGGATCTTTTTGCAGAATCTCCCTGGAAACATTAAGAGAAAGATCATTGGAATCAACAACACCTTTGATGAAGCGTAGATACAAAGGCAGGAATTGTTCAGCATCATCCATAATGAAGACCCGCTGGACATAGAGTTTGAGCCCATGAGGTGCTTCACGCTGCCACATATCAAACGGCGCTTTAGACGGAATATAGATCAGGCTTATGTACTCTAATTTGCCTTCAATCTTGTTGTGACTCCAACTGAGTGCATCCTGAAAGTCGTGAGACACATGTTTATAAAATTCCTGGTACTCCTCATCACTGACGTCATTTCTGGATCTGGTCCAAAGTGCCTGGGCCGTATTTACCGACTGATACTCGGGAACCTGTTCTTCTTCATTATCATTGTCCTCATCATCCGCTGATGGTATCGGCTCCTCCAGCATGAGAACCGGCACTGAAATATGATCCGCATACTTTTTGACGATACTCTTGATACGCCAGTTGTCAGCAAAATCGCCTTCATCGGATTTCAAATGCAGGGTGACAGATGTTCCTCGTTGTTCACGCTCGATAGTTTCAACATCAAAGTCCGCCTCCCCACTGGAAATCCAGCGAACTGCTTCATTCACATCGACAGTCGCTGCACGACTCTCAACAACAACTTTCTCAGCAACGATAAAGGAGGAATAAAATCCAACGCCGAATTGGCCAATAAGTTGAGCATCCTTTTGCTGATCTCCTGTGAGAGCCTCTAAAAACTGAGTGGTACCTGACTTGGCGATAGTGCCGAGATTGACAATTGCATCTTCCCGACTCATCCCAATTCCGTTATCCGTAATCGTCAATGTCTTAGCTTCACTATCAACATCAATCGTGATTTTGAGATCGCTGTCATTGCCAAGCAGTTCGGCATTCGACAAGCTCTCGAACCTGAGCTTGTCGATGGCATCAGATGCATTGGAAATCAATTCGCGCAGGAATATCTCTTTATTGCTGTAAAGCGAATGAATCATTAGATGAAGAAGCTGCTTGGCTTCTGATTGAAAACCCAGCGTTTCTTTTTCTGTCTTGACTGCCATCGGATACGTCGTCCTTTGCTTACAAAATTTGAATACTGGGCCTACATGGGGCTTCGAATGAGTGATTTCAAGGGCAGTTTAAGCCCCTCAGCCGAAACCAGCGGCCAGATGTGGGCTGATTAGCCGTTGGATTGAGGGTGCGAATTGGGGGCTGGCGATGGTGGACCCCCGATCTGGTCGGGGACGACTGGCTGTATTTCCGCGAAGCGGAATTACCAGCCAGTCGCCTCTTTTAATGTATTGCCGATCTCGGCCAGGCTTTTTACGGTTGTGACGCCAGCTGCCTGCAAGGCAGCGAATTTATCGTCTGCTGTGCCTTTACCGCCCGCGATAATCGCACCGGCATGACCCATGCGTTTTTCTCTTGGCGCTTTCCTACCAGCTATATACGCAACTATCGGTTTTTTGAATTCAATATCTATATCGTACAGAATTTCGATATGGTCGCAGACAAAACCGACTGGAACAATGAGGACGGGTTTGGAACCGAGGCGGGCAATTCGGTCGAGGGTATTTTCTACGGTCGGACCTAACCATGGGACTGGAATCATTCCCTGGCTCTGATAAGCCTGATACCAGCGGAAGGGTTTAACGCGTTCTACAATCGCTTTAACTGTGCTGTCGTATTCTTCATCATAAAAATCGCCGTAGTCCAGCGACTCGGCGGGAATACTGTGAACTGTGAAAATGGTATGGACCTTGTCATGTCCCAGCGCGCGCATTTTTTCTATTGCATCGTTGTATCTATTCGCAAACGCATCGATGAGGCTGGGTTGATTCGCCCAGGTCCCTATGAATTGAACCGGCAGGGTCCCTGCTGAGTGTTGGTCCAGAGCGTTATTGAGCGCATTGAAATAAAGTTTGGTGCTCCATGTGCTGTATTGGGGAGCAAGACACATAGCAAGGACCCGCTCGACACCGTCTGCTACCATTTGTTTGACGGCATCTCTAATATACGGACTCCAATTTCTCATCCCGATATAAACTTTGAAGTTTCTTCCATCCTGGTTGAGAAATTTCTCCAACTCTGCGGCCTGATCTGTAGTGATTTCAAGTAAGGGGGAACTGCCGCCGATAGCTTCGTAACGGTCGCGGATTATCTGGATGACTTCGGGAGAGGATTCGGTGCCACTGCGAATATTTTTTAGGTAAAGAGGAATGTCATCGACGCAGGTGGGTGCGCCGTGAGCCATGAGGATGACCGCCGTTTTACCGGTGGATTGAAATCTTTCACTCATTGCTATATTCGTGGACCATATCGACTACTGCTTTAACGTGGTCCACTGGTGTGTGTTGCAGAATGCCGTGTCCGAGATTGAAGATATGGCCAGGTCGCCCATTCGCCCGCTTCATAACATCCATCACCCGCTCACGGATAACAGGTATGGGCGCGAACAGAAGTACCGGATCAAGATTGCCCTGAATGGCGCGGTCATGCCCAATCTGGTCCCATGCATCGTCCAGGTTGATCCGCCAATCAAAACTGACAACATCGCCACCCGCTTTGGAAACAATATTTAAAAGTGTTGAAGTTCCTGTGCTGAAATTGATTACCGGCACACCCGTGTCTTTGAGTCCGCTGATAATCCGTTGCGTGTGAGGCAGGATATATTTTTCGTAATCCTGCGGACTCATGCAACCGACCCAGCTGTCAAAAATCTGC
>Ga0208278_1001425_pt1 | contig 11264 bp, 7 predicted proteins | sample ETN01SmetaG_FD_185794 | JGI IMG/M metagenome (GOLD analysis project Ga0208278, IMG submission 185794) | Marine microbial and viral communities from oxygen minimum zone, Eastern Pacific Ocean - ETNP2014F12-01SV259 (SPAdes) (version 2) | ecosystem: Environmental > Aquatic > Marine > Oceanic ...
TTTTTGGCTCTTCGTCACCGATTATTTCTTCAACTACGCTATCCCAAATAATTTCAATCTTTTTATTTTCCATTAATTTTTGTTGAAGCATTTTTTCTGCTCTTAAAGAATCTCTTCTATGAATTAATTGTACTTTTGAAGCAAATTTTGTAAGGAACATTGCTTCTTCTACAGCCGCATTTCCTCCACCTACAATGGCTACTGTTTTGTCTTTAAAGAAAAAACCATCACATGTTGCGCACGCAGAAACCCCAAACCCTCTAAATTTTTGTTCAGACTCGATATTTAACCACCTTGCTTGAGCTCCTGTTGAAATTATAATTGAATCAGCAGTATATTTCTGACCACCATCTCCAACTGCTTCAAATGGTTTAGATTTTAAATTTACAGAAGCAATATGGTCTTCAATCATTTCAGCTCCAACGGCTTTTGCTTGATCTCTCATCTGCTCCATTAACCAAGGTCCTTGAATTACTTCAGCGAAACCAGGAAAATTTTCAACATCAGTTGTGGTTGTTAGTTGTCCTCCAGGCTCCATTCCATGAACTAAAATAGGCTTAAGCATTGCTCTTGCGGCATAAACAGCAGCAGTGTATCCGGCAGGGCCGGATCCAATTATTAACACTTTTGTGTGTTTAGTTGGATTTTGAATCATATCAAAGCTATATAATGATTAATGTCTAAATTGAAAGGTCTTTTATTAACAGAGGGAATGCATGGCATGATAAGCCAAGTTGAAGGTTTGGCAAAAGCTTTGGATATTGATTTTACACACCATAAAGTTGAACTAAATAGTTTTTGGAAATTAATATCACCTAAATTTACGCCTGTTTCAAATTTTACTTTTAATTCACTCGATACAAAAGATTTTGATATTATAATTTCTTGTGGAAGAAAAAGTGTAATTCCATCAATTTGTCTTAAAAAAAATTCAAAAAAAAAAGTATACAATATTCACATTCAAGATCCCAAAGTGCCTATTAATAATTTTGATTTTATTATAGCTCCTGAGCATGATGATTTAAGCGGTGAAAATGTAATTTTATCAAAAGGATCTATTCATTACTTAACCAATGAAGAAATAGATAATAACCGTGAATATTTAATTGAAAGACTAAATAAAGAAAAAAATTATTTAACATTAATTCTTGGAGGACCCAATAAGTATTATGATTATAATGATCAAAATTTAAAAAAAATTTTTAATAGAGTCAAAATAATTTTGGAAAAAAGTAATTTACAGGCAATAATTATTCCATCAACGAGAACTCCTAAAGAAACAATTGATCTTTCAAATAATTTTTTTGGAAAAGAACATTTAGTTATTAATGATGTAGAAAAAAAAGCTTACTTGTCTGCTTTGTCTTTAGCTAAGTATATTGTTGTTACATGCGATTCTACATCAATGATCTCCGAAGCAGCAATTACAGGAAAACCTATTTATATAGCCGAAATTCCTGCTAAGAATAATGATTATAGATTTAGAAGATTTAGGGAATTGTTTGGTAAATTAAATATAGTTAAAAACTTAGATGAAAAAGTTGAAAAATGGAACTATGAAATTCTAGATGAAACAAATAGAATAGCAAAAGAAATCAAAAGAAAAATATCTTAATGTCATTTTTAAATTCAGTTGTTAATCAATCAAAAAAATGTGAAGAACCGTTTCATCATTGGGAATTAAATCAACCTTTAACCGAAGAACAAGTTAAAGAAATAGTCAATGCAGATATAGTCAATCCAACAGAACACAATCTTAATTATGACGGTACTAGAGCGATTGATGGAGGAGAAGGAAAATTCAGGGAAGGTATTTCTGATGGTGGAAAAGCTTTAAAGTTTAGATGTTTTATTACTAAAGATAATTCTAATGATTTTCCTGGTTTAACAAATTTAATAAAAGAACTTCAAAACAAAAAAACTTGTGAAAAAATTTCAAATCTTATAGGGAAAGATTTGTCGGATGCATATGTTAGACTTGAAATTATATGTGATAGAAAAGGTTTTTGGCTTAAACCTCACTGCGATATTAAAGAAAAACTCATGTCATGCTTACTTTTTGTTAATAAGCATAATGAGAGTAAGGAATTAGGAACGGACTTTTATGACAGCAATCTAAAGCGAGTAAAAACAATGCCATATAGAGATAATTATGGATATTTTTTTTCTAGTGGACCAAATACTTGGCATGGAATGGAAAAAAAAGACATAGTTAAAGAAAGAAGATGTTTACAAGTTAACTATGTTAACTTCAAAACAGATTGGAAAGTAGACTAATTTTCTTGAAGAGATTTTACTTTCAGTTTTTTATTTTTTAATGACTGAATTGCTTCCAAACACGCATATGCTGTTGACATATTTGTACAGTATGGAACTTTATTGATTAAAGTTGCTCTTCTCAGAGCCCTTGCATCACTAACACGATGTCTTCTTTTTCCGCCCCCAGTATTAATTACTAAAGCAATTTTTTTAGAATTTAACACATCAACTATGTGAGGCGTGCCACTACTAACTTTATTTATTTTTTTACACTTAATGCCTTTGTTTCTAATTGCACTTGCTGTGCCTTCAGTACCACAAAGATTAAAATTTAATTTTAATAATTTTTTTGCAAGGTCAATTATTTCATCTTTATGTGAATCTTTAACAGATAGAAACGCCAAACCTTTTGTAGGTAAAGAATTTGATGCAGCTATTTGACTTTTAGCATATGCCATTCCAAAATTATCATCAAATCCCATTACTTCTCCGGTTGATTTCATTTCTGGCCCAAGAAGAACATCGCTTTCTGGAAATTTATTAAATGGAAAAACAGCTTCTTTTACTGCAAATGTTTTATTTGTTTGATACTTTAATTTATATTTTGAAAGTTTTTCACCTGCCATAATTCTTGAAGCAATTTTAGCCAACGGCACTCCATTAGCTTTAGAAACAAACGGGACAGTTCTGCTTGCTCTAGGGTTTACTTCTATTACAAATATTTCATCTTTTTTAATTGCAAATTGAATATTTAAAAATCCTTTAACCTTTAATGCCAAGGCCAGTTTTCTAGTTTGTATTTTTAGTTCTCTTAAAAGGTTTTCTTTAATTGATATTGGAGGCAAACAGCAAGCAGAGTCTCCAGAATGAATACCCGCTTCTTCGATATGTTGCATAATTCCAGCTACATATACATCTTTACCATCTGAAATAGCATCAACATCAACTTCCATTGCATTATTAATAAATTTATCAATTAAAATTGGATTTTCCTCTGAAGCTTTGAAAGCCTCATTAATAAATTCTTTTAATTGATTTTTTTCATGAACAATTTCCATTGCCCTTCCCCCAAGCACATAGGAAGGTCTAATAACCAAAGGCAAACCTATTTTATTAGATATTTTTATTGCCTGATTGTATGTATATGCAATTCCGCTTTCAGCTTGTTTTAAATTTAATTTTATAAGCAAACTTCTAAATCGGTCTCTATCCTCAGCTAAATCTATTGATGGGTATTGAGTTCCTAAAATTGGAAGAGAATTATTATAAAGAAATTTTGCTAGCTTTATTGGTGTTTGACCTCCAAATTGAGCAATAATGCCAAGCAAATTTCCATTTGATTTTTCTTTCAAGATTATATTTTGTACATATTCTTCAATTAGAGGTTCAAAATATAACTTGTCACTTGTATCGTAATCAGTTGAAACTGTTTCGGGATTACAATTTATCATTATTGTTTCATAGCCATCTTCTTTCAATGCGAAACTTGCCTGGCAACAGCAATAATCAAATTCTATACCTTGTCCTATACGATTTGGTCCTCCACCGAGAATAATTATCTTTTTCTTGTTAGTTGGGTTTGCTTCGCATTCGGTATTTAATGAGAAATTTCTTTGATAAGTAGAATACATATAAGGCGTAAAAGACTTAAATTCTGCAGCACAAGTATCTACTTTTTTAAATACAGGAAAAACCTTTAAAGCAATTCTTTTTGATCTGACAATTTTTTCTTTTACTTCGGCTAATTTTGCAAGTTTCTTATCTGAAAAACCTATTGATTTAATTCTATTAAATTCATTGTAAGTCTTAGGAAGACCTTTTTTTATTATTTTGTTTTCTTCATCAACTATTTCTTTTATTTGTTTTAAGAACCAATTATCTATTTTAGATAAATTTTGTATTTTTTTAATATTTATTTTTTTTCTAAAAGCTTCAGCAACAAGTAAAATCTTATTTGGGATATTTTCTTTAAGTTTTTTTTCTATTTGTTTTTTATTGAGTAGAAATATTTTATCTAATCCTGAAAATCCAATTTCTAGAGAAACCAATGCTTTTTGCAAAGACTCTTTAAAATTTCTTCCGATTGCCATAGCCTCTCCTACAGATTTCATAGAAGTGCCTAATATTGCAGATGAAGTTGAAAATTTTTCAAAAGTAAATCTTGGAATTTTTGTTACCACGTAATCTATAGTGGGCTCAAAAGATGCTGGGGTTGTTTTTGTAATTTCGTTTTTTAACTCATCCAAGGTGTATCCTACTGCTAGTTTTGCTGCAACCTTTGCAATCGGAAAACCTGTTGCTTTAGATGCAAGAGCTGAAGATCTTGAAACTCGTGGATTCATTTCTATAATCACCATTCTTCCGTCTTTAGGATTAATTGCAAACTGAACATTTGATCCACCAGTTTCTACTCCAATTTTTCTAAGACATGCAATTGAAGCATTTCTCATAACTTGGTATTCTTTATCAGTTAATGTTAGGGCGGGAGCAACAGTAACTGAATCTCCAGTATGAATTCCCATTGGATCAACATTTTCAATTGAACAAATAATTATGCAGTTATCTTTTTTGTCTCTGACAACTTCCATTTCAAATTCTTTCCAACCTTCAAGACATTCTTCAATTAAAACTTGGTTTACAGGTGATTCATGCAAACCATTTTTTACTATTTTTAAGAAATCTTTTTTATTTTTAGCGATGCCCCCGCCTAGACCTCCCAATGTAAAAGCTGGCCTGATAATTGCAGGTAAGCCAATCTGTTTGAGAGCTTTAATTGCATCTTTGGTGTGATTTACAACTTTAGATTTTGGCAAATCAAGACCTATATCAATCATGTTTTTTCTAAATTTTTTTCTATCTTCTGCGTTTGAGATCGCTTTAGAATTTGCACCAATCAGTTCAATTTTATATTTCTTTAATACACCTTTTTTTTTAGCTTCCATGGCTAGATTTAAAGCAGTTTGACCACCCATAGTCGGAAGAATGGCATCAGGTTTTTCTTTTTTAAGAATTTTTTCTAAAACTTCTAAAGTTATTGGTTCAATATAAGTTTTATCAGCAACATCAGGATCTGTCATAATAGTGGCTGGGTTTGAATTTATTAAAATAACTTTATAACCCTCATCTTTTAGAGCTTTACACGCTTGAGTTCCCGAATAATCAAATTCACATGCTTGGCCAATTATTATGGGTCCTGCGCCAACTACTAAAATTGTTTTAAGATCTTTTCTTTTTGGCATTTTTTTTCATATTGTTAATAAATTCTTGAAATAAATAGACACTATCTTGAGGGCCAGGATTAGATTCTGGGTGGTATTGAACTGAAAAAATTGGTTTATCTTTTAATTTAATTCCTTCAATACAATTATCAAATAAAGATTTATGAGTGATTTGAATATTCTTTGGCAAACTTTCCTTAATAATTTCAAAACCATGATTTTGACTAGTAATTTCAACATTGTTTTTAATTAAATTTTTAACAGGGTGATTGGCACCTCTGTGGCCTAATTTCATTTTTTTTGTTTTTGCACCAAGTGCTAGAGCTAGTATTTGATGTCCAAGGCAAATTCCAAAAATAGGCATTTTTTTTTTTATTAATTCTTGAATAATACCAATTGCATATTTACCTGTGGCAGCTGGATCACCAGGGCCATTCGATAAAAATATACCATCAGGCTTTAACTTTAAGATTTTTTCTGCGTTAGTTTTGCAGGAAACAATATTTACTTTGCAGTTAAAGTCAGAGAAATATCTTAGAATATTTTTTTTAATTCCATAGTCTATTGCAACAACATTTAAAGATTTAGTATTATTTTTTAAGTATCCACTTCCTTTTTTCCAAGTTTTAAAACCTGGCCAAATATAGTTTTTTTTAGTTGTTACTTTTTCTGCTAAATCTAAATTTTTTAAACCATTCCATTTATTAGTTAAATTTACTAATTTACTAATATTGAAATTTCCATTTTTGGAAAAAGAAATTGTTCCTTTTGGTGCGCCTTTATCTCTGATAAAATTAGTTAAACTTCTGGTATCTAAACCAGTAATGCCAACTATCTTATTTTTTTTTAACCATAAATCTAAGTCAGTTAAGGCTCTATAGTTTGAGGCGCCTGTAGTTTCAGAATTAAAAATAACGCCTTTTGTCCAAATTTTATCAGATTCATGGTCTTCTTTATTTGTTCCAACATTGCCAATATGAGGAAATGTAAAGTTTATTATTTGACCTGCGTAAGATGGATCTGAAATTATTTCCTGATATCCAGTTAAAGAAGTATTAAAGCATACCTCGCCAGTTGTAGTTCCTTGATAACCAATTCCAGTTCCTTTAAAAACTGTTTTATTATCAAGAACTAAAATACTTGTTGAAGAATTTGATGATTTGTTGAAGAGTTTTTTTGGTTTTTTGTTCAATTACAACTCATAAGTTAAAGGTTAATACAATAAAACCTAAATTTCCGCAACAGATCTAATATAATTTTTTAAAAATACAATTTGTTCTTTTGAGCAATTTTTTCTATACAGTTGAAAAAAGAATGTCTTTCAAAAATAAAATTAATTTGGATTATAACGATGCATTAAAATCTAAAGATAAACCAAAAATATCAGCTTATAGGCTAATTTTATCAGGAATAAAGGATCTTGATATTTCAAATAGGTCGGGTCCAAATAAGAAAGAGACGGATGATGAGGACATTAAGAAACTTCTTAAAAAAATGATCAAACAAAGATCCGAATCAATTGAAGTTTATATGAAAAATAACAGGCAGGATTTATTAGAGGTTGAAGAAAATGAGCAAAAAATTATATTAAGTTATTTACCCAAACAACTAAATGATGAAGATACAAAAAAAATATGCTCAGATACAGTAAGCGAGTTGGGAGCTAACTCCATAAAAGATATGGGCAAAGTTATGGGTGAGTTAAAAAAAAACTACGCTGATACGCTAGATTTTGCTAAAGCGGGCGTTTTACTTAAAGAGATTTTAAATAAGTAATGAAATATCCAAAAGAATACTTAGACGAGATAAAAACAAGGCTGAAAGTTTCAACAGTAGTATCAAAAATAGTAAATCTTAAAAAAAGAGGGAAAGAATACGTAGGCTTATCACCTTTTAAAACTGAAAAAACTCCATCATTTACAGTTAATGATGAAAAAGAATTTTACCATTGTTTTAGTACAGCTGAGCATGGAAATATTTTTGATTTTGTTATGAAGACACAAAATTTAAAGTTCGGTGAATCAGTAAAATATTTGTCAAACCTCGCAGGCATGAGACCATATACTTTTTCAAAACAAGATGAAGAAAGAGAAAGGCAATGGAAAGAATATTCTTCAATTTTTAATCAGTATGTAGAATTTTATCATAACGAAATTTTGAAAAATGAAGATTCTAATTTGGCTAGAGAATATTTAAAAAAAAGAGATTTATCAAAAGATGAAGTTAAAAAATTTAAAATAGGATATGTACCAAAATATCCAAATTTTTTTAAAAAATTTAAAGATCAATATAGCGAAAAAGCTTTAGCAGACAGTGGTCTTTTTTATTTAGATGAAAAAAAAAATATATATGTAGAAAGATTTAGAGATAGAATTATTTTTCCTATAAATAGTTTATCGGGACAACCAATTGCACTGGGTGGGAGAACTATTCAGGAAAGTAATTTTTTAGCAAAATATATCAATTCACCCGAAACACTTTTTTTTAAAAAAGGTTCAAATTTATATAATTTAGATAATGCAAGAAGATTATCAAATAAAATAGAACATATTTATCTAGTTGAAGGATATATGGATGTAGTTGGTCTAAGTAAGAATGGAGTAGACAATGTGGTTGCTAATCTTGGAACTTCATTAACAGATAAACAAATAATAATTTTAAATCAATTCTTTGACGATATTATAATTTGTTTTGATGGTGATGAAAGTGGATATAAGGCAGCTCTAAGAGCTGCAGAGAATTCTATTAAAGAATTACAACCAGAAAAACAAATCTCTTTTTTATTTTTACCAGAAAATGAAGATCCTGACAGCTTTGTAAATAAAAATGGAAAAGATCATTTTCTAGATTTTACTAAAAAGAATAAAATTCCCATTCATCAATTTATTTTTGAACACTATAAAAGACAAACCAATAGCAATCCATCATCAATGGCTATTTTTGAAAAAAAAATAAGATCAATTGCAAACACAATAAAAGATGAATTTATTAAAAAATATGTTTTAGAATATTTTTTAGAAAAAATTAATTCCCTTACACCTAACTCGAATACTATAAAAAGAAATTTTTATACTAAAAAAGTTCAATCATTACAATCTACCCAAAAATATTTTCATGAAACAAAAACTTTAAGTCATATAGAGTTAAAAGAATATTCATTTTTGTATTTAATATTTAACAATCTGCAAATTGTTCAAGAAAACTTTCATTTAATTGAAAATGTTAAATTATTCACAAAAGAAAATAAGTTAATATTTGAAAAAATTTTTAACAGACTTGCTAATGGAGAAAATTTTTCAATTGATGAAATATCCATTGATAAAAAACTAATAGATAAGATTTTTAAGTTTGCATCAATTAAGCATATTCTCTCAAATCACAAAAACGATAATCAAAAAGCTCTCGAATTGTTAGATGAAATCATTAGAGATCTTAAAAATTATGAACTTGAGTTTAGAATAGAAGAATTAGAATCGAAATTTTCAAAAGATTTAAGCGAAAGTACGTTTAACGAAATAAGAGAGTTAAAAAAGTTGCAAAAAATCAATTAAATCGTTTAATTTAACAATGGATTTTTTTAGATTTAACATTATATAGATCTTCCAAACTTTTAACTGTGGAACGAATAATTACTAAATCATTTGCCAGACTCATAGGTCGTGGAGTTCATAGGGGTTTTATTACACATGAAGAGTTAGACAAATCCTTAGGAAAAAGAAATTTAACCTCAGAAAATCTTTCGCAGGCATTCATTCATATTTTAGATGACAGGATAGTATTAGTTGAAAAAAAATCAGATTTTAAAGTTTTAAGAAAAAAAGAATCTTCCTCAAAAGAAGAAGGTAAAACGGTAGAGAAAAGCGATGATCCTATAAGAATGTATCTTAGAGAAATGGGAGGTGTTGAGCTTCTATCTAGAGAAGGTGAAATTGCAATAGCAAAAAGAATTGAAGCTGGAAAAGATGTAATGCTAAATGCTCTTTCCCAAAGTCCAGTTACTGCACAGCAATTTTTTGAATGGAACACAAAACTTCAAAATGATGAAATTTTAGTTAGAGAAATCATTGATATAGATACTAATTATACAGAAGATGAAGACACAGGATTGAGTGCTAAACAAAGTAAATCGGTTTCAAGTTCAAGTGATCAAAAGTCAGAAGAAACTGCAGATGTATCAGATGACGAATTTAACCCAACTCTTGCAGCAATGGAGAGCGAAATTAAACCTAAAGTATTAAAAACAGTTCATATTCTTACAAAAGAATATAATAAATTAATTAAATATCAAAAAGAAAAACTTGATTGTAGTTTAAAATCTGAAGTTTTTTCTCCGTCAAAAGAGAAAAATTATAATAATATAGTTAATAATATTCTTGAAAATATAAAATCATTACAGCTAGCACCGTCAATTTTAGAAGAACTAGTTCAAAAACATTATGTAGAAATTAAAAAAATAATCTCATTAGAAGGTAGCTTATTGAGGTTAGCTCTAGATAATAAAATAAGCAGAGATGAATTTATTAAATTTTATATTGGTAATGAGATTAACCCTAATTTAAAATCCTTTTTAGATACAAACGAAACTTGGAAAAAATTTTTCCAAAAAAATAAAGATAATTTTAAAAATATTAGAGAAAGACTGGTTGAAATTAGTTATAAATTAGGAATTTCAGTAACAGACTTTAAAAAATTGGTTAGCAGAGTCCAAAAAGGAGAAAAAGAGTCCAGAATAGCAAAAAGAGAAATGGTAGAAGCTAACCTTAGATTGGTAATTTCAATCGCTAAAAAATACACGAACAGAGGTTTGCAATTTTTAGATTTAATTCAAGAAGGCAATATTGGTTTAATGAAAGCTGTTGATAAATTTGAGTATAGAAGAGGTTATAAATTTTCCACATATGCCACATGGTGGATTAGACAAGCAATAACAAGATCTATAGCTGATCAGGCAAGAACAATTAGAATTCCAGTTCATATGATAGAAACAATAAATAAAATTGTAAGAACTCAAAGATTAATATTAAGTGAATTTGGAAGAGAGGCTACTCCTGAAGAATTGGCTAAAAAATTAAGAATGCCTTTAGACAAGGTTAGAAAAGTTTTAAAAATTTCAAAAGAACCTGTTTCATTAGAAAAACCTGTGGGAGATGAAGAAGATAGTAGTTTAGGAGACTTTATAGAAGATACCAAAGCACTTGCACCTTTGGAACAAGCAATTAAATCAAACCTTAGTGAAGCAACTACAAAAATTCTATCTACATTAACCCCAAGAGAAGAAAGAGTTTTAAGAATGAGATTTGGTGTTGGCATGAATACTGATCATACTCTGGAAGAAGTTGGTTTACAGTTTTCTGTAACTAGAGAAAGAATTAGACAAATTGAAGCTAAAGCACTTAGAAAATTAAAACACCCAAGCAGATCCAAACAATTAAAAAGTTTCTTAGAAAGCTAACAAGGGCCGTTAGCTCAATAGTAGAGTACTGCATTGACATTGCAGGGGTAGTTGGAGCGTAACCAACACGGCCCACCATTGAATAGCTATCTTCAATTGATAAAAATATAAAAATGATATATTTAACTTATTAATTTTGTAGGGCCTGTAGCTCAGTTGGTTAGAGCAGTACACTCATAATGTATTGGTCCCAGGTTCGAGTCCTGGCGGGCCCACCATTATTTCCCATGATTTACATAACAATTCGTACATTTCTCGACACAACACTTAAAATAATTGTAGCAAAAAACTTAATAACTTTCATTAAAATTATAATTCATTGTGTACGAGAGCGA
>Ga0208278_1001427_pt1 | contig 11260 bp, 7 predicted proteins | sample ETN01SmetaG_FD_185794 | JGI IMG/M metagenome (GOLD analysis project Ga0208278, IMG submission 185794) | Marine microbial and viral communities from oxygen minimum zone, Eastern Pacific Ocean - ETNP2014F12-01SV259 (SPAdes) (version 2) | ecosystem: Environmental > Aquatic > Marine > Oceanic ...
TGTTTATGGGGAATCCCAGATATCAGATGCCAAGATGCTCCATGCCGCTGCAGTAGCAGCGGAACTATTAGATAACAATGAAGATGGAGTTATAGATGATCCTGCGGTGGAAACTTCCCTTAGAAATTTAAATACGATGATGCCCCTTTTTAATTCCGAATGGTCATCTGGACAGGATAATGTTTTTGACTATTATGACGGTTGTTTGGGGGCAGTTCTGTATAACAATGAAATAGATCCCTCCCAGCCAGGGCATTGGGGTGATGATGCCTCCGTAGAAGAAATTCTCCATACTATCAATACCTGCGGACAGTTAGAAGTATATCCCCAAGCATTTGGACTGCAACCCAATTCATCCCTTATGTCTGATGCCATGGATATTGCCCGAGGCGGTCAGTTTACCAATATTCCTAACAACTATCCTGAAGAAGCCTGGTATCATTATGATGACTGGACCTGCGACTATGAATGTATGGCAATGGAATACCTCTATTGGTGTATCGTCTCTGATATGGGAATCTTAAATGATACTCAAACTTGCAACGGTATTGATAATGAATGGGAGCTGTGTTCTCCGGAGCTATTTGAGTCCACAGATTTGACTATGCATGCTATTGTAAATGACCCTCAATATAGACTGCCTCAACTTGCGCCTGATGGAAATTATTGTCCCAGTGAGGCTATCACTGGTGATGTGAATGGAGACGGAGTGGTAAATATTTTGGATGTTGTGGCTGCTGTTAATATTGTTTTATCAGGCGAATATCAGGTAAGTGTAGATCTCAATGAAGACGGGTCGGTTGACATTTTGGATGTCATACTGGTTGTTCTGATCATCCAGGGAGAATGATCTGATTGCAAATTAGAATATGCATATAAAATTTAAGATACCATATTATCTATTAATCTTCATGATACACATAGGAATTTCACAGGATTTTTCCTGGGAGCAGATAAATTCCGTTCCCGAAGGGTATCAGTATGTCATGGGTTCTAATAATAATGGAGAGATGGTGGCAGCCGGTGTGGAATTCAGCGATGATTACCCAATGCAGATTCATTACAGAAATCCTGATGGTGAATGGAATCAGCTTCCAGGTAACGGCCTAGCAGCATCTATGGTGGAAAGTATCCATATCACAGATAACCAGGATATCTATGCCTGTGACTTTGCCATGGGGTTATTCCGCACTTCTGATCTGGGGCAGAATTGGACAGGTGTTGCAGAGCTGGTCGAAAACGGATGTTCCGCTTTTAATATTCATGAAAACGGTACCTTTTTTATTGGCCTGACCTATACATTCGGGTTCATTCATTACAGTCTTGACAATGCTGAAACCTGGGTTGAAGTCCCACTGGCGAACTATTCATCCTCTTATCCTGTAGAGCATATTGATTTTGACAGCCAGGGCAATATTTTTCTGGGTACGATCAATGGCGTGTATCGATCCACAGATTTGGGAGAAAGCTGGCAGAAAATGAATAGCGGCCTGGGTGGTGTTCATGTATCCACAATGTATATTGATGAACATGACCATCTCTATGTATATACCACTTATTCTGCAAGTACCGATGGCTTGTATCGTTCTATAAATTCAGCACAGTCATGGGAGAGCATCCCCATGACTAATCTGGGATACTATGTGTTGGATATTATTACATTGGATCAAACCATGTATGTCATTGATGGTAGTAATAATATTCGCATATCCGGAAATATGGGGGAGAGCTGGGAATATATTAATAATGGAATTAATGATAACAGTCTCCTCAATCTGTATATGGACATAGATGATTATCTCTATGTGGGAGGACGCCACCTCCATCGCAGCAGTCAGGATATCTCCGGAAATACAGCCGGTGATTTGAATAATGACGGCATCATCAATATATTGGATGTAATTGAAATGGTTTCTATCATACTTGAAAATTCTGCCTATAATGAACTGGCAGATCTCAATAGCGATGGTTTGATCAATGTGGTGGATGTTATTCAGATCGTAAACATCATATTGACAGGTAACGAATGAAAAAGTTCTGTGTTACTATTATTTGTTTATTCCTGATATCAAATCCTTCTTTACAGTCCCAGGATTTAGAAGACTTGTCTTTCGGAGAAGACAATTCTCTAGATATAGCTACCTGGAATATTGAGTGGTTTCCAAAAAATGGACAAACTACAGTCGAATATGTAATTCAAATACTGCAGCAATTAGATTTAGATATATTGGCAATGCAAGAACTAGATAATAAAGATATGTTTGACCAAATGTTCAATGAGCTCACCAATTATACGGGCTACTATGAATCAGCTTGGTTTGCAGGACTGGCCTATATCTATAAACCAGACGTAGTACAAATCAATAACATATATGAAATATATACAACGTCACCATATTGGAGCGCTTTTCCACGTTCACCTATGGTAATGGATATGAGCTTTATGGGAGAAAATTATTTTATAATTAATAATCATTTTAAATGTTGTGGTGATGGGATATTGGATTTCAATAATGAATCAGATGAGGAAAAAAGAAGATATAATGCAGTTAATTTCTTAAAAGAATATATCGATACTTATTTATCTGATGAAAATGTAATTGTATTGGGTGATTTAAATGATGATATTGCAGAAGCGCAGCAAAACAATGTATTTCAGATGTTTTTAGATGATACAGATAACTATCTTTTTGTGGATATTGAAATTGCAAATGGCAGTAGCTCTAATTGGTCATACCCAACATGGCCATCACATCTTGACCATATATTGATTACCAATGAACTCTTTGATGAACTGGATAATTCAGATATTCAAACAATAAAAATTGATGAATATCTTGATGGTGGATGGAATGAATATGATCAAAATATTTCTGATCATAGGCCTGTAGCTTTAAAATTATATTTTGGAAGCTCGATAAATGGTGATGTGAATGGAGACGGAGTGGTAAATATTTTGGATGTTGTGGCTGCTATTAATATTGTTTTATCAGGTGAATATCAGGTAAGTGTAGATCTCAATGAAGACGGGTCGGTTGATATCCTGGATGTTATACTGATTGTTCTGATCATCCAGGGAGAATAAAACCTCAATCAGACCTCTGCCACCCTGAATGATGCACATTTTTTGATTATATTGTAAGCATTATGCCTACAATATCGTCTACGTGTAAGATTTTACTTTTTGTTACATATTTGAATGGGGTGAACTGCCCTAATATATATAAGCGGGTCAATACACAAAATGAAATCAGATAGAAAAGATATTAAACTGAAAATTGATGAGCTTGATAAAGAAATCAAGTTTCTAGAAAAGAAAATTAATGAAATATCCTGGCAGCGCACGAAGTACCAGGAGTTTTATGAAAAATCTATAATCGCCAAATCTGATCATTGATTTCGTTCAGAATCATTTGTATTGATTGGCAGTTCAGAGTAAATAAAAAAACAAAATAATTAAATAAAGAAGCCCGGTTTTCCCGGGTTTTTTTGTACCAGACTTTGTTACAACATGTTGCAGAGACTGCCTTGTACAATTGCTGAAAATATACATACATTATTCAATAATCTAGGAAGGAGAAATTGATAATACGATTGATTCAAACGCTGCTGTTTTTAATTCTGCTGGTTCCTGTGACGGCCCAGGTGGACTATAATTCACAGATTCAACCCATTTTTGATGACCGCTGTGTAAGTTGCCATGGCAGTATGGGAGGTCTAAATCTGACATCATATGAAAACTTTATGGATGGCGGACTCAGCGGGGATGAAGTGATCCTCTATGATCATGCATCCAGTGAGCTTTGGATTCGTGTTAATTCTGGGCAAATGCCTCCAGGCAATAATGACCTGACAGATGCACAGGTGGATCTCATTGCCCAGTGGATTGATGAAGGTGCCCTGCCGGAAATATCAGAAATATCAGGAGGTTTAATTCGTCCTGCTGACGGTGAAGAACTAAACTATATCCATGTATTTTTTGAATGGGAACAACAGCCGGATGCAATGGAGTATAACCTGCAGGTATCCACTCAGTCTTCTTTCAATAATCTCATTCTGGATGCTAATGAAACAACTACCGTATACATTGATACGGACAATTTCAGCTGGGATGACAATTATCACTGGCGGGTGAGACCCATCTATGATGATGGAAGCAGTGGTCCGTGGACTGAATCAGCACAGTTTTCAATACGAGAGACTATGCTGCTTGGTTTAGATGTTAATATCTATGATGATGATCTTATTGAAGATGGTCTTGTAATGTATAGCCAGTTTGCGCCAAACTTTGCTGTTGGAGTGATTGATAAGTTTGGAAATGAAATCTGGAATACAGAGACGGTATTTATGAACCATATTAACAGCTTTGGTCAGCTGTACGGAGTAAATGGGCCAGGTGTTCAGTTCAACTATGATGGGGATATTTTATTTGAAACTTCCGATGAAAATGTTGATATGCACGAAGTGAAACAGATTCCCAATGGCAATTATATGGGCTGGGTTCCTACATTTCAAAATGGGCCTATACCGCAGGGTGACTGGACATTTCTTTTTCAAGCCCAGGGATATAATGCAGATGGTGTAACGAATGAATTCCCATGGATGGGCATGAGAATTGTAGAATGGGATGATGAAACAGGCCAGGAAGTCTGGAGCTGGGATCCCTTTGTGCATTTTACCATGGATGACCATGATCTTTATGGAGGAATGTGGTGGGGAGCATACTTTGAGGGAGTATTTGACTGGATGCACACAAATGCATTTCATTTTGATGAAGAGGAAAGTGTTATATACGTTTCACACCGGCATCTATCCAGGATTAGTAAAATAGCCTATCCGTCTGGAGACGTAATATGGAATATTGGGATGCCCGCACAGTATAATACAGGCAGTGATAATATTTGTACAGATTTAGGAAATAGTTTTCAGCATAATATTCAACTGCTTGATGATGGGACCCTCCTTTTCTTTGATAATGGGAATTTAAGTGAAATGCTCATGGGTGATTCTAACCCTACAACCAGGATCCGCCGGATCAGGGTCATCGATGACAGCTATTGTGAAACTCTCTGGCAGTATGATCTGCCGCCTAATCTTTTTGGCGAAGGAATGGGCAGTGTACAGCTTCTGGATAATGGAAACTACTCAATTTATACATTTGGAAATGGCCTTGGCCAGGGGGAATGCAGTATTTTAGAGATTACACCTGACGGAGATATGGTATGGAAAGTTACATCTGAAAACCAGGGTGCAGCCTGGTACAGGGCATATAAGGTTCCTTCCATACATCCAAATGCGTTCAGTGTAGTGGCTGACGGATATACGGTAAATGAAGCTGGAAATGCTATTGAGCTATCTGGTAATACTCTTGATTATACCATTTTTAACAAAAGCGGATATGCCCTTGAATATAAATATATGCTTTCAGATCTCATGGATGGAGGAGCTCAGCTCTTTATCTATGATGAGGGAGTGGTAAGTATTGAGCCCTATGGCAGTACAGAGCTTTCATTTTCTGTAAACAGCGCAGCCTCATACACCACAACTCAGGTAATGCTGAATGTATGGCCGTTGCGTCATGAGTATGCAGTAAAAGAGCTTGTATTTCCAGTTACACTGGAAAGTTCACTTGTTGGAGATGTAAACGCTGATGGTTTAGTGAATATATTAGATGTTGTTCTACTTGTCAATATGGTTTTAAGTGATGAGTATAACGCTTCAGCCGACTTAAATAATGACGGTGTAATTAATGTCCTGGATGTGGTTGTACTGGTGAATTTTATTCTGGGACCAGAATAATAAAATAAATAATTAAAAAGCCTCATTTACTATTCAGACTTGCTCTGAATTTAGTTGCAAATTAGACAGCAATCAGCATTAATATAGATGAAATATTATATCATATTAATAATTTTTATATTTTCAGTGTTCATTATTAAAACACTAAATGATGCAGGGGAGTTTAAGCAAATATCGCCTCATTTTGATGGTAGTTGTATTTCTATAATTGGAAGTGTGGGCGCTGAAGACATTACTATACTCCAAAATGGTCTGGCAATTATTTCCAGTGATGATCGTCGGAAAACATTAGCTGGAAAGCCAGTACAGGGAGCAATATTCTCATATGATTTAACTGCTGACTCACCATTTCTTATTAATTTAACCAAAGAGCTTAATATTGATTTTCACCCTCATGGAATATCAGTATATGAAAAAGGGGAGGGTGCTTTTACAATGGCTGTGGTGAATCATTCACAGCAGGGAAATTCTATTGAAATTTTTGAATATGGAGATGCAGGGTTAACCCATGAAAAAACAATCACAGATCCACTGCTTATTAGCCCCAATGATCTGGTTTTCATAAACAAAACGCAACTGTATATCACCAATGACCATGGCAATAGCTCTAAATGGGGGAAAACTATCGAAGAGTACCTGCAATTGGCTCGCTCTAATGTATTATTTTATGACGGTAGTGAATGTACGACTGTAATAAAAAAGCTAAAATATGCAAATGGTATAAATGTAAGTGAGGATAGGAATGTGTTGTATGTGGCAGAAACGGTTGGAAAAAAAATATCAGAGTATGCTATTGATGAAAATTCTAATGCGCTCACTTTCATCACATCTACGTATCTAAATTCAGGGGTAGACAATATAGAATTAGATAGAGAAGGCAATCTCTGGATTGGTTCTCACCCCCAATTGCTCACCTTTACACGTCATGCCAAAAACAGTGATATATTTTCACCATCTCAGGCATTTAAAGTATCATTATCAGATAATAATAGGGTTGATGAGATCTATCTCAATGATGGTGGAAAACTATCTGGGTCAAGCGTCGCAGCCGTTTGGGAAGATAATTTGCTAATTGGCCCAGTATTGGAAGATCATTTTCTCCATTGTTTGTTTGAGTAATAATTCTAAGACATCCTCAATACAGTGTAAATTCCAATAGCGGGAATTAGTAAAAATAAAACAATTGTCCAGATTATTCATCTGATAACAAACAACATTAAAGAAAAAGACATGAAAAAATATTATTATTTATTACTCATAGCCGTTTCAATTCCTATTCAACTTTTTGGACAATGAGCCATGTGAGGTAATCCTTCATTGCCAGTTGGCAACTCTGATCAAGGTGTTGGTTTGGGGGCAGGTGATGTCATGGTATCTTCAGATATGTTTTATCAATTTATTGATTGGCGACATGATCAAATAGATCCAAATGAGCCTTTTGATCATAAAGGAACATTGGCTACAAGCCTTATAATTCCTAAAATCACCATTGGTCTTTCTGATTGGTGGAATATTTCTTTTCAACAGGTGCTGGGTGACCGTCATATGGGTTGGGATCTGCCTGACTCATCGACACATCATCGACCTGAACACTCTCATTCAAATTTTTTGAATGCCGTTGGTGGTTATTTGGGTGATAGTAGGTTAATGCTGAGATATTTAGCATTAAATACCGGGAGGGGCGTGGGCTCACGTTTATTTATTGGATTTGGGGTTGCAATTCCATCAAAAAATACTTTGACTAAAAGTCCATTTGATAAAGATGAGGAAGAAAATTATTTTGAACATCGACATTTTGCTATGACTGATGGAGTGCATAAAGGTCAATTTGAGCTCCAATATTATTATAAAAAAATAACAAACCCCGTTTTTTTAGGAGGAACGGTTAAGATCGCAGAGCCCCTATATGATAATAAATATGGTTTTAGCGGGTCGCGTTTATCAGAATTTTCATTATCATTATTATTTAATAAAAACAATCCTTTAAAGGTTCCAATCAGTACAAATATTGTCATATCTCATGAAGCTGAAGCTTTTTGGAATGGGAACCCTGCCCCCAATTCAGAAAATACCATCATCACGCCAGGAGTAGGTTTCTTCTTCAGTTCTGATTTTGCAACCCTGACATTAAACATTCAAAAACCATATTATTTAAATTCTGCAATATCAGAAGAAGGTGGTACAGATTATCATGAAGAGGCTCATGTTTGGCAAGTATCTCTTAGTATGCGTAAGATGTTGGATTATACTATTCCCTGGCTTTATTGGTAGATAAAATTATTTTGTGAATCAATTTCACAGCTGCCAAATGTGATATGTATCACACATATTAATGGAGGATTAATATGGCTTTAATAAGACGAGAAAAGAGTCGTATATTCATCAAATGGGGGAAAATGAAATCCTAACAATCAGACGTACAATTCTATTGAAAATGTTCAACATAAAATATCTCTTTGCTCTATGGATAGGGTTTTCAGTGACTTTTGCACAGTGGTCAGTTGATCCGGGAAACCCTCAGATGCTGGGAAGTGGAATCCAGCCTCAAGTGCAGGCAACATCTGATGGTGGGGTATACATTGCTTGGCTAACCGATATGGGAGGTTATCATGTGTATCTACAACGATTTGACGCAATGGGAGTAGCACAATTTGAATCTGGCGGAATGCTGGTAAGTGATAATAACAATGCATCTTGGATTGCAGTATACCATTTAAACCTTGCTGTTGATAGTGAAGATAATGCCATAATAACGCTTGTGGATCAACGTACTGGACCATGGGAAGTATATGCCTATAAGATTGCAATTGATGGGACAATGTTGTGGGGTGAAGATGGATTAACGCTTTCTGCTTCTGGCACTGATAACATTTCACCCAGATTAGCAGTGTTACCAGATAATAGTGTTGTTGTTACCTGGTCAAAAAATTACAGTTCAATTATATGCCAGCGTATCTCACCCGGCGGCGACTTGCTTTGGGGAGAGGGATTTGCAATAAATAATCTAATTGCAGACTTATTATCACCTCAGCCAATAATAAGTTCAGAAGGGGAACTCTTGATTCAATGGATTAGCCAAACAGGTCCCGTTTGGGCAGCTGATAGTAAATTATATTTACAAAAATATGATCTCGATGGCAGTTCTGTTTGGAATGATCCAACCGTTACAGTGGGTCCTGTGGTATTCCCCATGGGGAACTGGCTACAACAGTCGGTAGCAGATGGTAATAATGGTAGTTTCTCCGCTTGGACAGAGATGTCTGGAAATGTGCAATCTGCCGCAGTTCAGCACATCAGTGAGGATGGTGGCCTGTCATGGATTGGTGGAGTTGACATTTCGGTTAATTCAAGTAATTTTCGCATGTCTCCCCGCTTAGTTGTTGCTGAGAATTCTCAAGATTTGATTGCGGTGTGGAATGAATCTAATGGAAGTCAGAGTCAACGCGGGGTTTATGCCCAGCGGCTTGATGAAAGTGGAAATCGTCTTTGGGGCATGAATGGAACTGCTATCGTTCCATTAAATAATACTTATGATTATCTTGATCTTTCCATCGTAGGAGTCGGTGAGGATATGATTGCAGTTTTCTTTCAACAGAGCCCAAATATGAACGGTGATATCTATGCTGTTCGACTAGATGCTGATGGTAATGATACATGGTCAGGTGAGGTAGAAATCACTAATTCTGGAAATTCTAAGTCTGATATAATGGTGGGAAAAGGGCAAGGGAATTTAATTATCGCCTGGTCAGAAAACGGCAATATTTATGCACACAGTCTTAGGGAGGATGGCAGCTTAGGGGCAGCAGATGTATCACTAGCCGGTGATATTAATAATGATGGGAATATTGATGTTCTTGATGTCGTGATGTTAGTTGGCCATATTTTAAATCCTGATACTTCTGAATTGGAGAGTGGTGATATAAATGGTGATGGTTCTATAAATGTGCTGGATGTGGTTGCATTAGTTAGCATGATATTAAGAAATTAACCTTTAATCATGATGTAGCATGCTTTCTTGCATGATTTTAGTCGTTGATTGTGAATTTATTTAAACTAGGAGGAAATATTAGAATATTATTTTTCATATTAATCTTTAACATTGCGTTAAGTTATGATCTTACTACTTTTTCAGAAATGACTTTCCCTCTGGGGATGAATAGTGATGGTACCGTTGTTGTGGGCACAAATCTTTATAATAAAGCAGTAATTTGGAATGCTTCTGATGGCGCTACCATTGTTGGCGATGGAGAATTTTGGAGTGTTTCTGAAGATGGGAAAATTGCCGGTTCTCTTTACAATAGTGCTGGTAAAGAAGAGGCTGTTATCTATGAAAATGGAATAATCACTTACCTTGGCAATGTGCCAGGTGGAAATTCCTGTGATGCTTTTTACAGCAGTGGGCTTGGCATGTCATCAGACGGCACAACGGTTGTAGGTATGGGATGGGAAAATTGCAGTGTTGAAGCATTTTACTGGAATTCAATCGATAATATAGTCGGTTTGGGTCAACTGAATGGAAATAGTACCAAGGCACAAGCTGTAAATAGCAATGGAAGTATTATAGGAGGATGGGCACAGAATAATTCAGGAACACGTCAATCCTGCATATGGGACATGGAGGGGAATAGTACACTTATTGGTTCTCTATCTCCCTGGTCTGACGCCGGTGAAGTAATGGCATTTACTGAAGATGGTTCCAGAATTGTTGGTTTTGGCGCAAGCACTGGGGGTAACGATACAGAGGCATATATGGCAATTGAAAATTCCAATGTTTTAGGTGGATATGAATTTGTCGCTTTAGGTGTACCTTCAAACTTTGCTACTTTCAATGAAAGTATGGCATTTGATATATCGGAAAATAATGTAGTTGTAGGGCAATATATAAATTCCTGGGGTCCAGATGGGTTTAGAGCCTCTATTTGGACAGAAGAACTTGGTACTATGATAGATTTTCATGATTATTTAGAATCTCTAGGAATAGATAATTTATCCAGCTGGACATTTTTAAAAGCACATTGTATTTCAAATGATGGCACAATCATATCTGGAACTGCTCTAAATTCATTTGGCAGTTGGGTTACCTTCATTATTGATTTAGAAGATGAGCTGGGGAATAATCTATTAGGAGATATAAATGCTGATGATAGTGTGGATGTACTGGATGTTGTAATGTTAGTTAGCTCTATCTTAAGTGGTGATACCTCTGGACTTGATGGTGCAGATATTAATAATGATGGCGATGTCAATGTACTGGATATTGTTGCATTAGTTAATATTATTCTCAGTAGCTAAACCCGCTAACTCATTCATGAAAACATTCAAATATATTCTTAATATTCAGGACTTAATAGCTTTAGTTAATTTTGTAATTTCAGTATGCTGAAAAAATATTTACTTCTTTTATTTTCTATAACTTTTTCACAAGCACAGTGGACCCAGGTCAATATTCCAAATAATCAAA
>Ga0208278_1001430_pt1 | contig 11254 bp, 10 predicted proteins | sample ETN01SmetaG_FD_185794 | JGI IMG/M metagenome (GOLD analysis project Ga0208278, IMG submission 185794) | Marine microbial and viral communities from oxygen minimum zone, Eastern Pacific Ocean - ETNP2014F12-01SV259 (SPAdes) (version 2) | ecosystem: Environmental > Aquatic > Marine > Oceanic ...
CTTGATTGGGAACATTGCCGTTGATGATTGCGGAGACCCCGTTTTCCATGGCATTGATGATAGACGCTGCGTATTCGTGGCTCTGGCAGACATCAAGCTTGACTGATTCATCCTCCAGGTCCCTCCTTAATTGATCCCATTCGGAAATCTGATTTTCACAACGGGTGATGTATTCATCGAGTGGGATGTTGAATCCTTCGATCAGATCCGGACGATCCCGCTTGATGAACCAGGGGGTGTATTCTGCAAAGTGTTCACTCGATTCGGTGACAAAATAACCGAGTCTTTTGAGCATCTCGTAGCGAACCCGGTTTTCTTTGGGCATCCTTTCACTTTGTGCTATTTCCATCAATCGTGGATAGAGATCCTCCCTTTCTCCTTTTTGCACTTTCTCGAACCGAAGGTAGAAGGACATGTGGTTGATCCCTGCACAAAAATAATTGATCTCCTTCAATTCTTCTCCGAGATCTTTTGCCAGTTCTTCTGCGGTCCCCTGCACACTATGACAAAGCCCCACCATTTTCCGTTCCGGTGCAATGCGGTTGATCGCCATGCAGAGCATCACCATCGGATTGACGTAGTTCAGTAAAGTTGCATCAGGACAGAGATCTTCCATTTCCTGAAGAATTTCTTCGAGGACCGGGATGGTCCTCAGCCCTCTCATGATCCCGCCAATCCCGAGAGTATCGGCAATGGTCTGCCGGAGCCCGTATTTCTTAGGAATTTCAAAATCTGTCACCGTTGCCGGCCGGAAGCCTCCCACCTGCATCATCAGGATCACATAATCGGCTTCCCTCAGCATAGCCCTGCGGTCGGTTGATGCCTGAATCGATATGTCTAAATTGAGACTTTTTGCCAGTCTGCGTGTCACAATTTCGGAAGTCTTCAGCCGATCCGTATCGATATCATGAAGCATCACCTCCACTTCTCCCCTCAGTTCGGGAGTCAGTAGGATGTCCCCAATTAAACGTTTTGCGAATACAGTTGAACCCGCTCCTATGAGTGTAATTCTTGGCATGGTGATGGAATCGTTATTTTTCAATCATCTAATATAAATCAAAAATAATCGTTTTTAAAATAAAATCGTATCGATACGATTCCCCTAATTCATGAAACCATGAGATGAACGTTCCGAGACTTTCGTTTTGAACATGATGCAAACTTGGAGGAGGGTAGAAGAAGTTATTTGGAATATTTAACATCCCCACGAGTCAAAGAAGAAAACAATGCTGCCTTACCGGATTCTGATCAGCATCACAGTGATCCTTGTTGTATTCTGGATTTGGAATTTCGAGACCAATGTTTACACAGCGGTCTTTGTTTCAGCGGGGCTGGTACTGGCAGTAGGAGCCTATCTACTCAAGGAGCGAGAATCAGATGATTAGCTTTCCAGGAGTTTTCTGATGATTTGGTACATGGAGGGAAAGGCCACTTCATTAGGATCAATTTTATCTGGATCACGCCAGCAAATTTCAAGAATTTCTCCTGAATCAAATTCCTTTGGTGCTTGAGATATTTTTCCCAAGAAGAAAAAATCCAAGGTCTGGTAAGGAACACCAAGGTAGTGGTAATGATTCGGAGCAGAAGTGAAATAAGACAGATCCACGGATTCGATCATCAGTTCTTCCTTCAGTTCTCGCCTCAAAGCCTCTTCTGCCGTTTCACCAAATTCGACGAAACCTCCTGGCAGGTCGAGCAACCCCCTCCCTGGGTCTACAGCCCGCCTGAGCAACAGTAGTTTCTGTTTGAACATCATCACCGCAACAACAGCTGCGACCGGATTCTGGTAATAGACCCAGCCACAGTCGAGGCACTCATTCCTTTTTCCATCACTGAAATCCAAATCCACAGAAGCGCATTTGCCGCAATGTGTGAAAACGGATGAGAAGTCCAAATCAGTTTTTTTCAAAAGGAACGGGGCAGTCCCAACACGTGTTCGGCGAGGTAGGAAAGGATGAGATTGGTAGAGACCGGGGCGATCCGGTAAAGCCGGGTTTCACGGAATTTACGTTCGATGTCATATTCTTCTGCAAAACCAAACCCTCCATGGGTCTGCATACATACATCCGCTGCCTCCCACGACGCATCAGCAGCAAGCAACTTAGCCATGTTCGCTTCTTTGCCGCAGGGTTCTCCAGAATCAAAAAGCTCCCCCGCTTTGCGAACCATCAAATCTGCTGCTTCTGACTGGGCATAAGCCCTAGCGATGGGAAATTGGATCCCCTGGTTCTGTCCAATAGGTCGATTAAAAACCTCACGGTTTTTTGCATAATCGGAAGCTTTTTGGTTGAACCAACGTGCGTCCCCAATGCATTCGGCTCCAATTAAAATCCGCTCGGCATTCATCCCATCGAGAATGTAGCGAAACCCTTTTCCTTCTTTTCCGATCCTCTGATCCTGAGAAATCCTCAAATCATCGATGAAGACTTCTGTAGTCGCATGGTTGATCATCGTGGAAATCGGTCTTATCGTCACCCCCCGGTTGAGGGATTCCCTCAGATCGACCAGAAACACCGAAAGGCCTTCGGTTCTTTTGGAAACCTCTTCCTTGGGGGTGGTTCTTGCGAGCAGAAGCATCAAATCCGAATGCTCTACCCTGGAGGTCCAGACTTTTTGTCCATTGATCACATAGCCGTCACCGTCCTTTTTTGCAAAGGTCCGGATCGAGGTGGTATCGGTACCACTTCCTGGCTCGGTGACTCCAAATGCCTGAAGTCTCAGTGCTCCTGATGCAATTTCAGGAAGGTATTTCTTTTTCTGTTCCTCCGATCCATGCCGGAGCAGGGTACCCATGATGTACATCTGAGCATGGCATGCCGCACCATTGCAGCCGGACTTATGGATTTCTTCGAGGATTGCTGAGGCTTCGCGGATTCCCAGCCCACTGCCTCCATAGGCTTCAGGAATCAAAACTGCCAGAAAACCTGAGTCCGTCAGGGCCTGAACGAATTCACGAGGATATTCCCGGTTACGGTCCTTTTCACGCCAGTACTCTCCCGGGAATCCCTGACAAAGACTGCGAACTGCGTCACGTATATCAGAAAAATCGTCCGTTTGAATTTGGGATTCAGCCATCCATTTTATTAAGAAATCATTGTCTTTAACATCTTAATTGTACTAAGCCCCTGTCAGAGATATCAGCATTTAGATGCAAAATCATAAATCTCTGAGAGACAGCAAGCATTATCTGTCTCGGATGAAAAAAGCAAAGTTGAATCAACCTCGGCTGATGTATTTCACATTATGGATCCCCTGTCCAAAAATGAATGACACTACTGACTTTGTGAGGGCATTCTCGGATGTGAATGCATAGAAATATTGATGAAAAATGCTATTTGGGCTTAAGGCTTGAAGCACATCAAGAACCGATTAGAATGAATTAAGTATCACCTCTTATTGAAAGCCAATATGGATTTTGAATATTCTAAAAAAGTTCTAGATCTTCAGAAACGTCTGCAAGATTTCATGGACGAACATGTCACTCCCAATGAATCGAAGTATTTCGAGTCTGTGGAAGAAGACGGACAACGTTGGAGGATTCCACCTGTAATCGAAGATCTCAAACAAAAAGCCCGTGCAGCTGACCTCTGGAACCTGTTTTTACCTGAAAGTGACTACGGTGCTGGACTGACGAATGTGGAATACGCGCCACTGTGCGAAATCATGGGGCATTCGGCAATTGGACCGGAAGTTTTCAATTGCTCCGCGCCCGACACAGGCAACATGGAGGTGCTTGTTCGCTACGGTTCCGAAGAGCAGAAGAAGCAATGGCTGATTCCATTGCTCGAAGGGAAAATCCGTTCAGGATTTGCGATGACCGAGCCAAATGTAGCCTCTTCGGACGCGACCAACATCCAGGCCAGCATCCAACGTGAAGGAGACGAATACATCCTCAATGGAAGGAAATGGTGGACCTCCGGAGCGCCTGATCCCCGATGTAAAATCCTGATCTTCATGGGCAAGACCGATCCGGAAGCACCTAGGCATATCCAGCAATCGATGGTCCTGGTACCAATGGAAACTCCAGGAGTGAAGTTCATCCGCAGCCTTCCGGTTTATGGCTTCGATCATGCCCCCCATGGACATGCGGAACTGGATTTCGACAACGTCCGGGTTCCAGTATCGAATCTCCTGCTCGGGGAGGGACGCGGATTCGAAATAGCCCAGGGACGACTTGGCCCGGGACGGATCCATCACTGCATGCGTCTAATCGGACAGGCGGAACGGGCTCTCGAGATGATGTGTAAAAGGGCCAAAGAGCGGGTCGCTTTCGGCAAGCCCCTTGCGGAACAAGGGGTGGTCATGCAGGCAATTGCAGACTCACGTATGGAAATCGAACAAGCCCGCCTGCTGACGCTGAAGGCTGCAGCGATGATGGATAAGGTCGGCAACAAGGCCGCACGTGCTGAAATCGCAATGATCAAGGTCATTGCCCCGAACATGTGCTGCAAGGTCATCGATCGTGCCGTCCAGATTTTCGGCGCCGCTGGAGTCACCGAGGATGGCGGGCTTGCCCATGGCTGGGCCTGGTCGAGGGCTTTGAGATTGGCAGACGGGCCGGATGAGGTTCACCAGATGAGCATTGCTAAAATCGAACTTCGCAAATACAACTGAAGATGGGTCGGGTTGATGGCAAAATCGCCCTGGTGACTGGTGCTGCTTCAGGCATCGGCCTCCAGGCTTCCCTCCGCCTTGCGGAGGAAGGGGCCCGGGTGATGATGACCGACATCAACGTGGAAAATGGTAAGAAAGAAGCCGAGAAACTGGGGAGAAATGCTGAATTCCTGAAACTCGACATCACCCTTGAAGAGGATTGGATCTCGGTGCTAAGGGAAACCGTGAAACGTTTCCAGAGTTTGGATATTCTTGTCAATTCGGCCGGAATGGTCCTGATCGCTGATGTGGAGCAGATCTCACTTGAAGATTGGCGTCAAGTTCACGCTGTCAATCTCGATGGAACCTTTCTCGGCTGTAAGCATGGTGTCCGTGTTATGAAAGAATTCGGAGCAGGATCGATCATCAATCTTTCTTCGGTGTCAGGACTGATCGGAGGCTTCAATCTCGCCGCCTACAACTCCAGCAAGGGTGCGGTGAGGATGCTCACCAAATCGGTGGCCCTGCACTGTGCTCGATCGGGTTACGGCATTCGCTGCAACTCGATCCACCCTACCTTCATCGAAACCCCGATGCTGGATTCGATGATTCAGGATGCTCCGGATCCGGAAAAAGCCCGTCAGACCCTGATCCGGCAGGTGCCTTTGAAGCGTATCGGAACGACGGATGACGTAGCCAAAATGATCGTCTATCTTGCTTCGGATGAATCCACATTTGTCACCGGAACCGAAATGGTGATCGACGGTGGAGTTGTCGCCCAGTAGATACTAGACCGGCCTCCCTTGAATATCCCAAACAGAATTCAGGATTCCAAATACCTGCTCGAGGTGAATGGGCTCCAGGTTTTCCTAAAACAAAGGAAACGGCAGCTGCCAGTCGTCCAGGATCTTGATTTTTCCATAGGATTCGGAGAACGCGTCGGAATCGTTGGGGAGTCCGGTTGCGGGAAATCGATTACTGCCCTGGCCCTGATGGGCCTGCTTCCCTCTTCGATGAGTATGGAGGGAAGTATCCGCCTTGCTTCCTCCAGGGACAAATTTGATGAACTGAGCCGGCTCCAGGAATCTCAGCTCTGTAAAATCCGGGGAAAAAGGATCGGAATGGTGTTTCAGGAACCGATGTCCGCCCTCAATCCGGTCCAGCCCATCGGCCATCAGGTTTCGGAAAGTCTGCTGCTCCACAGTCATGTTTCCAGACATGAGGCCTTCCGACAGGCATCTCGAATGCTGGAACGTGTCGGGCTTCCGGAATCCCGATTTCCACACTCCCTATACCCGCACCAGCTTTCCGGAGGACAAAGGCAGCGTGTAGTCATCGCCATCGCCATGGCTTGCGGTCCTGATCTGCTGATTGCCGATGAACCAACCACCGCCCTTGATGTGACGATCCAGGCTCAAATCCTGAGACTGCTCAGTGAACTCGTGGAAGAAGAAAACATGTCCCTGATCCTGATCACCCATGACCTTGGTGTGATTGCAGAAAACACCGACAGGATGCTGGTCATGTACGCGGGAAGGTGCGTCGAAAGCGGGCTTACGGAAGATGTCTTTTCAAAATTGAAACATCCCTATACCCGGGGACTGTTTGAAGCCCTTCCTGATGGAGAGCAACCTCAAGCAGAGGGTCCGATGCGTTTGAGGGCCATCGCTGGAAGAGTCCCAAAGTTGGATGAACGCTCTGAAGGCTGTGTCTTCCAAACCCGTTGTGTTTCTGCTCAACCACGTTGTCAAAAAGAGATTCCATTATTCGGTGAATCTCAACAGCTTCACTCCTGTGCCTGCTGGTTTCCACTTGATGCACCATGATAGAGGATCATTCCACAAGTAACTCTGAGAGGAAGGAACTGCTCGACCTGGATTGTGTCGTTCGGGAGTACCTCCTGCCGAGGAAATCCCTGCTTACCCCCAGGCCCAGAATGAGGGCCCTGGATGGAGTCTCTCTGAAGGTCAAAGAGGGAGAAAGTTTTGGGATTGTAGGAGAATCCGGTTGTGGAAAATCAACCCTGGCCCGGGCTGTGATGGGGCTTGAATCCCCCAAGTCCGGAAGTGTCTGTTTTCAAGGTCTGAATCTCTACAAGATTTCCCCTGAAACCCTAAAATCGCTGCGCCGGGGCATGCAGATGGTCTTCCAGGATCCTTATGGATCCCTTAATCCCAGACACACCATTGGCCGTTCCATTGCAGAACCTTTGAGTCTGAAAGGTATAGAGAACTCCAGCGAGTCTTCGAATCTTGTTGGGGAGGCCTTGGAGGAGGTGGGGCTTGATGCTTCGGATGCCTTGAAATATCCCCATGAATTTTCAGGAGGTCAAAGGCAAAGGGTTGCTCTAGCCCGAGCCTTAATCACCCTTCCGGCCCTGATTGTGGCAGATGAACCCGTGTCCGCCCTTGATGTTTCCGTTCAGGCCCAAGTGCTGAATCTGATGCTAGAACTGCGGGAACGCCACCACCTGGCTTACCTCTTCATCAGTCACGATTTGAGCATTGTCCGTCACATGACGGAAAATGTCGCCGTGATGTTCGCAGGAAGGATCGTGGAACAGGGCCCAACCCGGGAACTTTTTAAAAAACCGAGTCACCCCTATACCCGGGACCTGCTCCGTGCAGTCCCAAAACCCGTCCCGGGGAAACCGAATAATTCAACCAAAAACCAAGCATCATTCCAGGAATTAGTGCAAAATTCTGAACCAATTCTTGGCTGCCCCTATCGTTTTCGCTGTTCCGAAGCAATCTCCATCTGTGCCGAACACATCCCTGAACTGCTTCCGCTTCATTCCAAAACAGAGCCTCTTCGAAAATCCGCCTGTCATGCTTCATTAAATCAAAAAAACTTGAATTCTTGAATTGCATAATAATTAATGCAAACTTCTATAAACGGCATATTCAATCCTCAACATAGGAATTTTTTATGACAAATAAATGGTTAGTATCCCTGCTTTCTGTCGCCTGCATCTTCTCCATGGATGCTTATGCGGGTTCCCATGAAAGCGTGTATAAATCAAAAGGGACCTGCAGTGGGAGACACTCAAGCATCACCATGATGGGGCAATTGCCTCTGCAAATGGCAGGTGAAGGACGATGCGTGGAAGAAGCGCAAGTGATGGGCAATAAAGAGGTCAGGAGTGGAACATGCACTTATTCGATCATCATCGACCCTTCCCAACAGCCTCCCATGCTTCAATACACTGCATCCTGCAGGAATTACGGAGCCGACGGAGACACACTTTTTCTAAGATTTGAAGACAATGTTGCCATCACACAACTAGGCGGTGTCGCCAAAGGGACTGTGATGGGAGGAACCGGAAAATTCAAAGGAGCCAGCGGAGCTGGAACAATCAAATGGGGAACTGGGCCCATGGATCCGAATGATCCAATGAGAAATGACAATACCTATGAAGTGAGTGTCAAGTTAAGAATTCCCTAAACTCTTTTCTCCCACCTCATGATGCTGGAGGGGATCCCCCTTCAGCATCTTGTCAACATATGAATCAGTATTATCAACTTTGAAACCCTCTGCAAACCGTTGCAAACAAAACAACCAGAGTTTCTTGGGACCCCCCTTACACCAACAAATCTATTTATAGTCGTTACATACCCCTTACTAAAGGTCATAGGTATCTAAAGAAAAAAACAACATCAGGAGTTGGGGTTGGTTGTGACCTGCCCCCTTTAAGTGGTCCAAGTTGGATATTAGTTTATCATACTTATTTCATTGAACTAAATCTGATAATCTCTGTTTATAATAACAAAATATTACTATTTACTAATAGTAATATCATTTTCAATATATTTCTACGAAGTAATAATTGGGAAAAGATAAAACAATACATAATTATAAATCTACAGTATAAAAAAATTCTATATTTCTTCAATGCTATTCAATTTGCTGTAATCTTTTCCGAGTTCGGCCTCCTATTTCAGGTAATACTTTTAATTTTATTACAGATTAAAGTTATTGAAACCGTTAAAGGTTTTACGATTTTAGAATTGAGGGAACTTTATGATTAAAGATTCTCACCGCAACTTCACTATTCACATCTTAAGAGGTTCCAAAGAGGTATATGGTGTTTCACAAAAGATCCTAGTGGCAAGAATACCAAAATTATGAATTCAGTCATTTTGGCAGAAATTGTTCTGAATTTGAACAAGGTAAACTCCATATTGATTTAACAAAAATCGAAATTTTTTAAAAAGTTTGAAAAAAATTATTCGAAATTCGATTTGCTTCTTGATTAATCTTTTTGGATAACTTTCAGGGAAAAACAAACCAATCCCAATTCCTTTCTTATCATGTTTAAATAAAGTACTGATGAAAGACTCATCTTCCGGGGGTGCTATGGACAAACCCCTTGAAAAGCTGGATTTGCTGCAACTTGCTTTCGGGGACGGCACCCCGAAGAAGGCTTTTTTTACAGCTTTAGTGGTGGGCTCGATTTTAACAAGCATCAACCACGGAGATCTGATCCTTGCAGGAGAACCTCCCTTTTGGCTCAAAATTGTCCTCACTTATTGCGTTCCATATTGCGTCACCACTTGGGGGGCGATTACAGGGAAACTCGCAAAGATGTAAATAATGGCTCAATGACTCTTAGCCCAAAAACTTTAAAGAATTACCAAAAATGAAGATTGAGGATTTTTTCAATCAGCAGAACGTCATCGAATTGAGTTTCTTCAATTTTGAAAATGCGATCACTGCTGCTTATTACGCTCGTGAAAACCTGGAAATCGTAAAAGTTAATGATAATTTCCGTGAATTCTTTCCCGTACTTGGGAACGTCAGTAACGCCTATTTCCCTGATGTGCTGACTCAGTTGGGTGTGAACATGGAGCAAGTGGAACAATTTATCCGTGATATTAATGACAAAGGCAGGGTTCTGATCCCACAAGTTCCAATCATCATTGATGGAGAAGAGAGGATTTTTTCCCTGCTTTCGACGAGAACCCGCAATGCTTCGTTTTCTTATTTGAATGGGGTTCAGGGTCAGTTTGTTGATCGTACAGAGGAATGGGCACTGCGGCGTGAACGTGAAGAACTTCTGGAACAAAAAATACGGGACAGGGAACTGATCGAGCAAAAATCCCTTCAATTGGAAAACCTTGCCACACGCTTGGCGAAGTACCTCTCACCACAAATATACCAAAGTATTTTCAGCGCTGATGGAGAAACCAAACAAAAACATTCGCGCAAGAATTTAACCATATTTCTTTCGGACATTGTCAAGTTCACGGATCTGACCGATACCCTTGATCCAGAAAGATTGGCTTTGGTGATCAATTCCTACCTTTCTGAAATGTCTTCGATCGCTTTGGAATGTGGGGGAACCATTGACAAGTTCATTGGTGACGCTGTTCTGATTTTCTTTGGTGATCCTGAATCCGAAGGTGACCGCGAGGATGCTTTGAAATGCGTTGAAATGGGTTTGCGGATGCAGCAAAGGGTCAAGGAACTTCAGAAGCACTGGAAAAAACTGGGAGTTGCCAATGGAATAGCTATCAGAATGGGAATTACCACCGGATTCTGTACTGTCGGCAATTTTGGTTCAGACCTGCGTCTGGACTACACCGTTCTTGGAAGTCCCGTGAATCTAGCTGCAAGGTTAGAGTCGATGGCTCCGCCGAATACAATATTGGTTGATGAAAGCACGAAAGCCCTGATTGAAGAGGATGTGGATTGTAAAGAATTTGATAGTTTCACCCCAAAAGGCTTCGCTAGACTGATTCAGGTATACAAGGTAGACGATTTTCTTTCCTCCAAACACCGTGATCAACGGAAAAAGCTTTCACACGTTGGTGACCGGGTTGAGATCAATGTGCTTGATAGTTCAGACATCCATGCTGCCATGAAGGAACTTCGGCAAATACAGGAATCTTTTGAAGAACAATTTAAGGAGAACAGGTAAAAAGATTTCTGTGTCATGTGATCCTATTTCTCCTCCAGAATTTCCTGGAAAACATTGGTCCATTTCTCATTCCAGATTTATCCAAAAATAGAGATTTTGTTTATAGGATTCGGTTGATTGTTTGACTGAATCCCGAAACATTTCTTGTCCGTAAATATCGGTGAGTTTGCTTTGGAATAGTATCTGAGATATCATGTGTGTCCTCATGCATAACTCTTCCAACAAGATTCAAAGCAATTTTATCCTCAGACTGAGGGGGCTTTTCCATCCAAACGGATCCTTTTTTTATGGTTGGTGGATTGTCGCAATGGCTGCATTTGTGATGTATTTGGGCTCCCTGTTCTGGATGCAAAGCTATGGAGCTTACACGGTGGTGTTGAACCGTGAATTCGGTTGGAGCATGACCCTGCTTTCGGGCGCGTATGCTTTGACACGCATCGAAAGTGGACTGCTTGGGCCACTCCAGGGCTGGATCGTGGACCGCTATGGGCCTCGTCTGATTGTCAGCATAGGTTTGCTGATGTTTGGTCTCGGGTTGCTTTGGCTGACACAGGTCGAGACCCTGCCTGTATACTATCTGGTGGTTTTTTTCATTTCGGTGGGGATCAGTTTGGGCGGATTTCACACACTGATGGTTTCAATTGTCAACTGGTTCCAACGACACCGAACCAAAGCAGTAGCTTTAGCCCAACTGGGGCACTGTCTTGGCGGACTCAGTGTTCCCATGCTGGCATATGGGTT
>Ga0208278_1001450_pt1 | contig 11119 bp, 4 predicted proteins | sample ETN01SmetaG_FD_185794 | JGI IMG/M metagenome (GOLD analysis project Ga0208278, IMG submission 185794) | Marine microbial and viral communities from oxygen minimum zone, Eastern Pacific Ocean - ETNP2014F12-01SV259 (SPAdes) (version 2) | ecosystem: Environmental > Aquatic > Marine > Oceanic ...
AGTGAGTTAATGGGAGAGCATGTAAAGCAAGTATATATTGGGATGTTCAAAGAGTTGAATGATTTAAATATTCCATTTGAGGTTATAACAGGAAGAGATGGCAAAGAAACTATTCAGGCAGGGGTAATTAACTTTGGAGATGAAGCGAGTGTTAATGGGACTATAAATTCTTTACACACTACCATAGAGTTACTGAAAAGAGAAGGAATTGCTTCCACCTCAAATAAAACATTTGATGGTAAAAATATAGACAAAGTAGGTAACGATAAGGTTGGGTGGGGCGAAAACGGAGGACTACAGGCGGTTCAAGATGTTATTAAGAAATATGAATCTATTTTAGTTAGGTCGTTTTATCCTGGCTCTAATCAAATGCTTACTTCTTACGATGGGGAGCCATCCATAAATAATAATGTTTTCTTAGATGCTATGATAAGTTCTCAACAATGGAAGAGGGCAAATAGATTATATGACTTTATCGTAGGAAAATCATCTTCTAAGGAAACTGCTGCTGCGATTGCAGATTTTTCAGCTGGGTGGGAAACTCTATTTAATAGAAACGGATTGTTTCCCCTTAATTGGGACAAACAGGTCGTCTTTGATTCTGCTGATAAAAAGAAAGCATTAAAAGAAGAAGGAAAAGAAGCACCTACCTCAGAGGCAGAAGAAAATTTCAATGTTATGAAACAGTCGATGAGAGAACTATGGGAAATGAGGTCTCAAACTACTCGAAATCCTGAAAGACATACTGAGACTGTAAAGGTCACTGAAGACGATATGAAAAAAATCTATAATGCGTATGGTGAAGTATTTGGCGATAAACCAAGTGAAATGTCAATTAATGGAGTCGGTAGGCTTGGTGTAGATTATTTCATGAAAAGGTATCTAGACAATGTTGACCTACCTGTCGAAACGGCTCAATTATTTAAAGATGGGATGAAAATAGGATTTGTTGTTCCTAATCGTGATGGAACTTTCTTTGTAATGAGCGACCGTGTTATCGAAAAAATGATGACAGAACAGGGGATAGAACAAAACTCTTCAGAATGGAATGCTAGATTAAAAGAGGCTCAGGAAATAAGAAAGGAAATGAAAGCTGTTGATAATGTAGTAGAAGAAAGTTATCTACTTGAATCAACTGAGGTTCTTCCAGACGGCAAAGAATTAAGAATGCCTACGTTAAATGAAATAAGGACTTTATATGAGTCTAGAGATACAAAACACTTAAAGAATTTAAATGCTGAAATTATAGCGGCTGTTGACAAAATTGGGACTGGTGTATCAGTCGGAATTGAGAAAGAAATAGCTAGAATATCAGACGTATTATCCCAAAATTTTAATATTGATGTTCCATTGGGAGACAGATTGGAAACAATTGTTCAAGTTAGAGACAAACTTACTGACTTAATAAAGTCATATACAGAAGAAACTTCTGGCGAACCAACGGATGCTTCTAAGCTATTAATTAAAGAATTTAGGTCTCTTCGTAAAGATTTAAACAAAAAAGTTAGAGAGATGAATACTGAGGGATATGAGGAGACATCTGATGGGTTGAATACATATGTCACTACAGTAAGAGAACGCCTACTGCAGGGAAGTATGGGTGAGATTCATCAAAAAGCCGAATTTAGAAAAGCTTTAAATATTTTAATGGGATACTCTGAAGATGGGGCTGTGGGGGCTCAGGCTATTATTTCGGCTAAAAGAGAAGCTAAATTGGCTCTAATGGAGTTCGCTGGTATGAAAGACTCTGAGAGCAAACACACTCTAGCGGATGTTCTACAAGCTTTTGCTGATAAGCCAGGTGTGAGCTGGCAACATTTAGAAAAAGCTAGAACTCAGATGGAGGCTCAGTTAAATCTACAAAAGAATATATCTAACAAAGGCTTATTTGAGGAAGCTGTTAACAGGTTAAGAACTACTTTAGACCAGCATCAGAGAAGAGATGACATTAAAACTGCTATACAGATAGGTCAAGAATATGATTTAATGTCTAAAGACAATCCTAATCAGTTAGACGCTGAATTAATAAGAGATATAGCTGACCACTCGAATCCTGGAGATAGAATGGATGCAATTCTTCGTGAGAGATTGGGGACAGGTAAGGAGTTTGATAATCTTTCTCCGTGGAAAAAGAAACAAGCCATAAATGATAAAGTTAGAGAGTTTCAAGAGAGAGACGGTCTTACTCTTCTTCATTATGCAATTAACTCTAGAGAAATAAGAAGTGCTCGTTTTGTTGATGGTGATTTAATATTTGAGCCAACTGATTCAAGATTTACAAGCCCAACTGTTGAATTTTTAAGACAATTTGAAGGTTGGTATTTAAATAACAGCGGTCAGCTCCCAAGGCTCGTTGAAAAAGGAAAAGAATCTGGTTTATATGGAAGACCAAGAAGAAGCTCTGTGAATATTTGGTCTAGGGAGAATGATTTAAATAAATATATTGTGGATTTGATGGAGGGCAAGGTAGAAGGTGCGAAGATATCAAATACATATTTAGAACATAAACTATACGAAGAACTCCTACCAACGGACAAGGATACTCCTGCCCCTGACCCTAAATTAGCTGCTCTAGGGATGCCTGGCAAGGGAGAAAATCCATTCTTTATAAAAGTTGGTACAGAAAATTTCCTATTTGAGAATAATAAACCGAATCATATTATTCTTAATTCTATGTTTAGGGATTGGTATGATACCTCATTAAAGAGCCTAAAAGGGGCTCAAAAGGAATCTTTTAAGAAAATGTGGGATGATGTATTAAATGGTGGGGATACACACAGAACAACAGAATTGAAAATGTCTGCACTATTTATTGATTCTAATATGAAACAAGGATGGATAAAAGATTATTTAAATCCAGACATATTTAAAAATACTAGTGAAAGACAATTGTGGGAATCTAAGATTCACCAAAGAGCTGCCCTAGCGAATGGTGGAACAAGTCAGGCTATGAATGAAAAAGTTTTTAATTATATGATAAAGAGGACTAAAACTTGGGGTAATCTCAAAAAAGATTTAACGCACTACAAGAACAACAAGGTTAATTATGGTGTATTTCGTGATGAGGCTAAGCTAGGAGATGGAAGTTGGAATAGACAAAGCCCATTCCATGTTGGAAGTCTTGTTAAAAGAACTTTACAAGCCATGGAAAATAATCCTAATGTTAGCAAGGCTCAAAAAGCTCTCGCTAAAAATATGAGGCTTGAACTGCAGAGAGATGCAGAAAGGCGTGAAAATGGACAAGATACATTTTATCCAAGCTTAGATGCTTCTTCTATTGATGGTGTTAAATATATTGGAACAAGATTTATGAAGGTTCTAGCAGCTGTTAAAGGTAGAGACCCGAATGAATTTAATGGTATAAAGCCTTATACATTTTACAATGAATCTGATGGAACTATGATGGCGAAGGGATATTATGTTTATGACCCTACTGTCGCAGCTAAAATGGATAATTCAAAGATAGATGTTTTATTAGGTGAGTCTTCTGCTAAGTTAATGGGGAATGTAGAGCCTCTCCAAATTGGCGGCAATACTAATGATTGGATTGGTCAAATAAATAAATTAGGTGTTAAGAATCAAATTGGAGTTGATATATCTAGTATCGGTCTAGGCGTTGTTAATGTTGAAAAGAGTGCTTCTTCAAGGTCTCATTCTATTGGTGATTATCAAAGCAGGGGATATCATGAGGAATTGAGAGTATGGCAAGGACTTGAGGACATGATTGATAAAGTCTCTTATTTTGATAAGTCTAGAAATGATGGTAACGCAGCTCTGGCTCAAATTTTCTTTGAAGCAAAAAGACAGGAGGGAATGAGATACACCGAGGGTGCGATTTCTTTATCTGAGAGACTTATAGAGGTTGGAATGACATCCGATAACCCAATAATAAGACATACTCTTAGACGTTTTATGCAAGGCCCGTTGCTTGATTTACTTCGCAAAATGAACAACGAAAACTCTCTAGATGCTATGATAGCTCCTGATATGAATGGCGAATTAAGGATTCCTAACTTTGCTAAAGTAATAGAAGGAAAAGAAATTGTAGATAGAGTTCAAACAAATATAGGTGAGACTGATTTGCCTTTTGATATGGCGGGGAAACTTATCAATAATTTTAGCGATATTACATTTGTATTTAATAACGGTGGAGTAGACAATTTAATAGGGAAAGACGGAAAAATAGAAAAGAATAGAGCTTTTGGTAAAACCCTTGCTATGAGAAAAGAAGATAGTAATGGCAGAGTTATGGAAAATGATTATGACCCTTATACTGTCAAGGAGAATGTCAAACGAAATCAAGATGCTCTAAAAGTTTACACTAGATTAAGAGAGCTTTGGGAAGGCGTAGACAAAAAAGGAAAACCTTTACCGAAAAGAGAACGAATGAACGGGCCAAAGACATACGGTGAACTACAAAAATGGGTAGAGGTTATAGCAGGAAGGTCTACTGATGCAGGCTTTATTAAGAAAGTGGGGCATATGCTTTTTAAAAAAGCTGGGGTTTCGAGTAACCTTTTTAAGAAAGCTGATTTTGGATTAACAATAGAAGGTTATCCTATACCTAGAGTTGGTTATGATTTGGCTACCTTACGAGTAAGTAAAATGGGAGAAAAGACTGCTGACCATACCGATGGTAAGATAGTTAGAATAAATTCTTATGACCAAAGGGTTGGTTTCCAAAGAGATAACGATGGTGATAGATTCTATCTAAACTTCGATAGGGGTATAGATATTATGGCAAATAATATGAAAAACTTTGCTAAAGTTACTGACTATAGACAAATGCCTAAAGAATCACCAGTTATTAATCTATTTGGTCTTGATGAAAATTTCGTAGCTGGGGCAACTCAAAAGTTTGGTATGGGAGACTATATGGGGCAGTATGAACAACAAAAGATGAATGTTGGTTCTGCTATTGGAATTAAATCTGCTTTAACTCATTTAAGCAATGCTCAGATGTCTATAAAGCTATATGTTGGTAAGGACAGACATGGCAATTCCAAATATACAACATTTAATATGTTAGATATAGCCAACACTCCATACGCTGAGGGGAACTCCCCTGCGTCTCGAAAATTTAATGCAGTAATGAGACAATTTATATTTAATCAAAGCTCTGTGGATATGCATAAAGGTACAAATGCTATAGCGAAAGAGGGTAGAGAGGCTCTTTTAAATGCTATGTTGTTTGGTGATAGACCTACCGATGTTGAGTTAAGTCATTACTTAGTTGGTAAAGATAATAGTTTGTTTTGGAGTAAAGGGGGAGATACTCCTGCTGCTCATTGGGGGTTAGCGTCAAGAGAGGTTATTAAGGAAGCTCTGAAGATGGTTAGGGAAGGTTCAAAGTTATTTAATGATGTTTATGATGAGGGTGGTAGTAGACAGCCAACCGACAAGGAGATGAGAAAAGCTTATGGTGATTTGCAAAGTTTGTTTGGCGACACTAGGGAAATGAATAGAGTTTTATTTGATAGGGTTTTTAAAAAAGCATTAGCAGCAAATGGCGGTAAGGGTAATAAAGATTTAGCTCTTGATACAATTCATCTCTTTTTTGGTAAAGGTCAACTACCTGGATTGAAAGAGGTATTAAACAAAACAGGCAAAGACAAGCAGAAAATATTACAAAATTTAGGAGAATTATTTAGAGAAGGTCTTCCAAAGAATTTTAATGTAGACCCAATAATTAATTTTAATTATACAAAACAAAATTCTACGACTGTACAGGCGGATAGAATAGATTTAGGTCAAGCTGGTTATATTCTAAGAAGACTAAATAATAAAAGCTTCTTAAACCCAAGAGATGAGGTTTGGGGGAATGTTCCTAGAGAATGGAGAAGGCAGGTTGGTGATTTCGCAGATAGAATGGTCTCTAGTATAGAAACTTTGGCCTTGATAAATGGTCATCTATCAACAACATCTATTGTTGAACGTATAACTAATGGCGACTTGGATACGATGCTTGAATTTGAATCTGTTTTAGATAGTAGAATTGATGTATCTGTTTCGAAGGCTCAGAAAAGAGGAGCTGTTGCAGCTGCTCTAAACTCTGAATTACAAGCTTTAAAGTCTCTTGACAGATGGTATCAAGGTGAAAGATACGCTCCTAACTCAGAAAAATTACTTGCTTTAGAGAGAAGAATTGGCTCGACACAAAAGGCTTTAAACTACATTAAAGATAAGGCATGGGATAGTATAGCCGTAGACCCTAAGGCATACAAGCATAGAAAGTCTATTAAGAGTGGGAATGGCACTGCTGTAAGGACAAATAATGATAAATATAATCTTTATGTTTGGAAGTACAGAGGGACAGCTGATAGAATAGCTGATATGGATTCACAAAAACTTCAATTTGTTGGGAATATAAAGCCAAAATGGAGTTATTATCAAAAAGATGACGGATACTCTTATATAGAGTTAAGGAATCCTTTAATGCCTACTGATATGACACATTCTGATTTAAGACATAGCTTTGGACTTATGGCAATTACTGCCCATGTGACTGCTAAAGATATTGTAAGGGGTAAGGATAACCAGGCTTTCTCAGAGCTAGACTTTGTAGATAAATCTGAAATGTTGATAAGTGGATTAAATGCAGAAGGTTTTCAAGCCAATCAGTTGGTAAACCAGAATAGGGCTAGAAGAAAGGAAATTTATACAAGAGCTAAAACAAAATCTCAGAGACTTATAGATGCTCATATGAGAGAGTGGGCTTTTGACGGCAAGGCCTTTGACCAGGATATGGTAGAGCAAGTTGTAAAATATTTAATAACACCAAGAAGCGTTGAGGGATTTACCACTGTGAATGTAGAAGGTGGCAAACGAATTGATTTTCCTACCTTTAAAATAAATAGAAGGTTATTCACAGAACTATTTGAGTGGATGGATAACAATGGAATGGGATATGTTAGTGAAGGAGATAAAGGATTAACTGGTAGAATAGTTGAAGAGTGGAATGCTTCTAGTAGAGGTGAAGGCGCTGAGTTTGAAATGGATAGAAAGTTATACAACAAAGGATTTAGCACAGAATACAATGCCTTAAGTACTGAAGATGCTAATATGGCTGGAACATTAGTCGGTTATACTGACCCAATGATTAGAAAATTCTTTGATAATCAAGGTATGATAGTACCAACTAGTAGGGTTGAGTACCAAAATGCAGAGGGAGCAAGAGGTTTTATAAGATTTTTGAAAAGAGGAACTATTGAGAAACCCTGGTGTAAGGGGGGTTAAGGAGATATTATGGCATTAATTAATGGATGTAATTATATTGGGACACCTGGAGAGAAGAGCTTTGGGGAAAAAAATCATGAGAAGCATTTTGACAATATAACTAAAATTCAAAATAAGTGGAATAGTAGTAAAGCTATACAGGAGTTTCACGGGCCAATGGAGGTATCCTCAAATAGCCATGATTTTGGAGGTTCTTATAGGATGATAGATAAAATATTAAGAGCAAGAATTAATCCAATGAAGAGATTTCATCCAGATTTTATATTATCAGAACATGAAGTTGCTAGGCTGGCGAGAGAAATTGACCAATATGAAGCAAGGTTAAGAAAGAAAGGATTTGTTAATCCATTTGAAAATATTATTGGAGTACCTCAAGATATAGTTTCAAGAGACCCACTAGCTCTTGAGTTCTATGAAAATATAGATAGAGCTGTTGCGTATGAGAGAAATCAAATAGCAAAAGTTAAAAATAGGGGTAGGGTTGTTGCTTCTGCTTTAATGGGTGCTTATAAGGACATAGCTAAGGCTGGTATATTTGGCAGTAACATGATAAAGGTTTCCAGTGATATAGCAAGGCTAGAACAAGATATGGCTACAGCTCCCACGGAGGGCAAAAGAGCTTCTTTGGAGGCTAAGATGAAGCAATTAATGGAATCAGATGACGGTCTTATTATTAGTCAATTTAGAGATTTAATACAAACCTCTAGCTCTGATGGTTCATTACAAAGAAAGCTGCTAATTATCATAATGGAGTTGTAAAAGCCGCTAAAGTTGCTAAAGAATATTTTAAAGAGATGGGACAAGTTCTTGATAACAGTTTAGATACATTGATAGATAATATCTTACTTTCAAATGGAGTTTCCAGTAGAAAGGATGTATCTTATACGGTAAATAAGAGACTGAAGAATCAGGTTGAGAAAATACAGTACGCTCAGAAGGCAATACGAGATAATGATGCATATTACCCACAATATATAATAGAAGATTTAGCCTCACTAAGAAAAAAGGTTGATTCTATATATGCAAGAAATATAACTGAGTATGATGCGAAGAAATCTAGAATTGGTGAAAAGGAAATAAATGATTTATTGCCGCTCATTGAAGACTTTGGTCAACATAAGCATTCTAAAAAAAGATTAGAAAATATAGATTTATATTATCAGCAAGACCCTTTGGCAGTGATGAGAACTTATGGATTTGATGTTATTACATTTAATAAACAACAAAGACTTAAATCAAGTTATACAAAATTTTTAAGAAAACTTCCAAAAAATAAAAAAATAACTGGTGATTATACTCAGAGTATGTCTGATTATTTAGAAGATATTTACACTGTGTCTACAAGAGGATATGCAGATAGACCTAAATGGATAAACGATTTAACATATACTATAGGGGCGACAACAGCTATTAGGACTATGGGTTTAGGGTTTACTGGTTCTGTTAGAAACTTGGCATCTGCTGGGTTCTATTATTCTTATTATGGGCATAAGGCAATGAAAAGTGCGAAGGAATCACTGCAAAGCAAAGAACTATCAGATATGGTAGATAGCGCTGAAAAGGAAACTGGTTTCGCCTTTAACGAGGCTGAGGGAGCTAGGGAATTAATCACTCAAGGTTTATTGCCATCAGAGGGTATAAAGGTTCAAGATATTAAATTTAATGAAGCTACTGGCTCTTTTGAATATAAAGATGGGTCTGGGATTGGCAAGGTTTTAAAGCAGGGAATGAATTGGACTGTTGACAAGTCTCTAGTATTTCATAGAATTACTGAAAATATGCAAAGAAGATATATGTTCAGAAGGTCTATGGCTCTCTATTACGATACTATGATTAATAATGGTAACTATATGAAGGGTCTTGAAAGACAATTTGGTTCTAATAGAGCACCTAAGATAATTGAACAAGACGCTAAGAATTTTGCTCTTAAAGCAGTTAATAGTTGGGCTTATGAATATGCTCCACATGCTAAATCAAAATTTATTAGAGGAGTCCCTGGAGAATTAGATTCAGCTGGTAATCCAATATATTCTGGAAAAGTTGCAGCTGGTGCTGTATCTTCTTGGTTTAATATGTTAATGCATTACCCTCATTCATTAATATCTACACAAGCTAAAATGATAAGGGGTGCGAAAGAATCTGTTATGGTTGGGGATTGGACATCTCCTGAGATGATGTATCACTATAGATATGGTGCTATATATGCTATGGTTGGATTGTTAAGTGGAATATTTAATGTTAATGCATATAATATTTATGAAAATGATACCATTGAAAAAATAAAAGGGTTGCATGAAACTATAGTTGATAGAGATGACACTGATAAAATAACAAGAGGAATTGTAGGTGAGTTCCTCGGGCCATTACCTGATGATATTAGATATGCTTTTGAAGCTTCAGGATTATTAAATGGAACAAAATCAGACTTATATAAAATAAGCTTTGGTAACCTTGATTATTCTAGAATGACTAAAGACAAGGAAGCAGAATCTAGGTGGTATAAGATTAATACAATGGCAGGTCAATTACAGTCTAAGATAATACCATCTATAGTAGAGGGAAGAGGATATGATATGATAAGACATCTATTTAAAGCATATCCTTCTGAAACTACTAAAGAAGTCAATAAGGGATTAAGGTCGATGATTGGTGTTCCAACTAAAGGAAATAAAATGTACGACCCAAGAGCTGATAATAAGACTAAGATGAAGAATCTATCTAATATTATACAAAAGCAGAAGTCTCGAACTGACTATGAAAATTTAATAGAATATTAAGGGCAATACCCCGATTTACCTTCATCGGTTAAGGTTCGCGAGCCAAAATATCGCCCTCGTTGTTGAATGGAGATAATCATTCAAATTTAAATGTTTTTGACACTCCTACATCAAGACAAATACTAAAAAATGTTATACTTATCCTTATTGACCTAGGTGTAGCTGCGAATGATAATACAAATGGGAAAAATCCTATTGAAAATATATTGTTTGTAAGATGAATCCCTGCGTATTTATTCCCTAATTTAAAGTTTTTCATAGCCAAAGCCCTTTCTTTTGTAATATTTAGCAATTAAAATAGCATCTGCAGTTGCAAATGTAACGTTGAACGTACTTTTAGAATTATTAACATATCTTTGAGCGAATGTTTTTAATTTGTTTTTTCTTTCTTTGCCTTGAACTGTTAATTTATATTCTTTTTGCCATTCTTTAGGACTAATCTTTATCCACTTTATATTTAGTGTTGATAGGATACCCTCCCAAACACCTAAATTTCTACCAAAAGTAAAAGTTCCCTTAGCTGACGAACCTCTCAATGCATGAACATCTTCTATCATCCAACATTCTTTAAATCCTTCTACATGACAATGATTTTTAATAGACAGTAATATTTTAGGAAGTTTGTATAGTTTAGCTGGGAATCTATAAGCATCAATAGTTCTATCTGGCCACACAACTGATATACCACCGTTATAACCAGGGTCTATTCCTATGTATGCTATATCAGTTCGCCGTGGAATAGGTCTACAATCCTTTCTACAGCTGGGTGATGAGGTATTGATTCAACTTTAGACACTCTATGCTTACATCCTTTCGAGAATACTTCATGAGGTATACTTTTGGGTCTTGCAAACCACAAACAGTCACCGCGCTGTTGATAGCTACAACCTCGGCAACTGATGTGTTTGCTTATTATCACTTTTTAGATTCAAGTAAAGCTTTCGATTCTGTATTATAGAATCTACACTTATTCCCATTAAAACCTAAAGTGCTTTCTCCAGTTAATCCATATCTAGATTTAGCAGCTATTACGCTAATAGAATATGGACTAAATTTTTCATCATCATACTGGTAGGGATAGTATACGAACAGCGCGGATTCAGCAC
>Ga0208278_1001451_pt1 | contig 11113 bp, 11 predicted proteins | sample ETN01SmetaG_FD_185794 | JGI IMG/M metagenome (GOLD analysis project Ga0208278, IMG submission 185794) | Marine microbial and viral communities from oxygen minimum zone, Eastern Pacific Ocean - ETNP2014F12-01SV259 (SPAdes) (version 2) | ecosystem: Environmental > Aquatic > Marine > Oceanic ...
GTTGGGAAACTATGAACTTAATATGTATTCCATTTTTAGTTTTAATAGTTTATTCGACTTTTAGAGCAGACATATTAAGCAAAAATGGAACTAGATTAAGATCTTAATTAGAATATCCATATTTTTTTAATCTTACATCACCCGTTCTTGCATGAGCTTCCATTCCTTCATATCTTGAAAGTCTTGCAGCAGCAGCACCAACTAGCTTAGTGGATTCTTTTGTCATTCTTTGGAAACTTAATGTTTTAATAAATTTTCCCACAAATAATCCGCCAGTATATTTTGCAGCACGTTTTGTTGGAAGAATATGATTTGTACCTGAGCATTTATCTCCATAAGCAACAGTTGTTTCCTCACCTATAAATAATGATCCGTAATTTTTTAATCTTTTGTGAAACCATTCTAAATTATCAGTTTGAATTTCTAAGTGTTCAGGAGCATATTGATCGCTAATAGTCGCAATTTCTTCATCAGTATCACAAAGAACCACTTCACCGTAATCTTTCCAAGCAGCTTCCGAACTAGTTCTTGGCAACTCAGGAAGTTCTGCAATTAATTCAGGAACTCTTTTAATTACTTTATCTGCTAATTCTTTACTTGTTGTAAATAACCATGCCGGAGAATTATATCCATGTTCTGCCTGACCTACTAAATCAACAGCAACTATTTCAGGATCTGCATTTTTGTCAGCTATAATTGCTATTTCAGTTGGACCTGCAAACAAATCTATTCCAACTTTTCCAAATAAAATTCTTTTTGCCTCAGCAACAAATTGATTTCCAGGACCAATCAATATATCTGCAGGTGCATTTCCGAATAAACCATTTGTCATTGCTGCAATAGCTTGGACACCACCTAAATTCATAATTACACCAGCCCCACAAAGATCTGCTGTGTAAACAATAGTCGGGTGAACACCAACTCCAGGTTTCGGTGAGCTGCATACTAAAATATTTTTTACTCCTGCAACTTTAGCTGTAGTTACACTCATAACAGCTGAAGCTATGTGAGCATATCTTCCTGCAGGAACGTAACATCCAGCGGTATTTACTGGGATTAGTTTTTGTCCAGCAAATAAACCTTTGGATAATTCTACTTCAAAATCCTGACCATAGTTTTTTAATTGAGCTTCAGCAAACTTTCTAACTCTTTCATGTGAAAACTGCACATCATCTTTAGTTTTTTGGTCTAAGTTTTTTTTAATTTCTTCTATTTTTTCTTTTGAAACTACTACATCACCTTCAAATTTATCAAATTTTTTTGAAAGTTCTCTGCACCCATCTTCTTTTGTTTTTTCAATATCTTTAAGTATGTTTTCTACAATTTCTCTAGTTTTAGTGTCATCAGTAGAAGAAGTTTTTGGTGATTTTTTTAAATACTGAATTGTCATTATTTTCTTTTTTTGATTAGATTAATTAAATGATAAATGTTTGTTTTTCAATAACGAATTAATCTAAAGCGACAACTGCAGCTGCCATTGAAGCTAATCTAGCTGGTGCATCATCAGATCTACTGGTAATAACAACAGGAACTTTACCACCTACCACCACTCCTGCGGCACAAGCACCCATAAAATATATCATCATTTTGACTAAGGCATTACCCGTTTCAACGCTTGGAACCAATAGAACATCTGCATCACCAGCAACAACATTTTTAATTTCTTTTATTCCGGCAGATTTTTTAGAAATACTATTATCAAATGCAAGAGGGCCGAAAACATCAGCATTCAATTTTTCTTTTATTACTAAATCAGTTATTTCTTTGGCGTCAAGAGAACTTTGTACACTATCTAATACTTCTTCAGTTGCAGATAGTACTGATACTTTGGGTCTTTCAATGCCGATACGATTACTGAAATTAATTACATTTTTTAAAATATGCATTTTAGTTTTTACATTTGGCATAACATTTAAAACTCCATCAGTAATAATTAATGGCTTGTCATCTTTATCCAAAGTCATGTGCCAAATGTGACTCAATCTTATTTTTCCAAGCAAATTATATTCTCTTTTTACAAATTCCTTCATTAAAACATCTGTATGGATATGCCCTTTAACAATTATTTTTATTTTTCCTTCAGAAGCTAATTTTGCTGCAATTTTAGCTGTATTATTCTCAACAGGCTCATGAATTATTTCAAAATTTGAAATATCAAATTTTAAATCGTTTGCACATTTTTCTATTTCGGATTTATCACCAATAAAAACAGGTGTAATTAAATTTTCATTCACTGCATCCATTACAGATAGCATTGGAAGTGGTTTCCCAGCATTTACAATACCAGCAGTTACACCTTTTTTTTTGTGCGCAACATCTAGTAAATTATTTGGACAAACTATTTCTTTATCTGAAAGCATTAATTATTCTAATTCTTTTTTGTATATTAGTTGAAGTGTATATAGTAAGTTAATATGGCATAAAATGGAAATCGTAACAAAAATTGCACCTATAGCTTTAGCTTTAATAATGTTAGGCCTAGGTTTAGGGTTAACAATTCAGGATTTTACAAGAGTAGCAAAACAGCCCAAAGATTTTTTAGTTGGGTTAATTTGTCAGTTAATTTTACTTCCAATTATAGCATTTATTTTAATTAAAATATTCAATACTCCTATGGAATTAGCTTTGGGAGTTATGATCATAGCCGCAGCACCAGGAGGCGTTACATCAAATGTTCTTACAAAATTTGCAAATGGAGATGTAGCTCTTTCAGTATCACTTACAGCAATAATAAGTTTGATAAGTATTATATCTGTACCATTTATTGTATTTAAATCAGCAGATTTTCTTCAAGTATCCTATGCATCAAGTGAAATCTCAATGACTGGAATATCTTTAAAAATGTTTTTGGTGGTTACACTTCCAGTTATTATTGGAATGCTGATAAGAAAATTTGCAACAAATTTTGTATCAAAAAATACTTTATTAATTCAAAGAATATCGATTATTTTATTTGCAATTGTATTTTTAGCTATCTGGGTAGAGGAATGGGAAAATATAATTTCCTATTTAAGTCAGGCAGGATTAATTACTTTAGTTTTAAATATAGTTATGATGATAGTGGGCTTTTATGTTGCCAAAATGTTTGCAAGTGGAGTAAAACAAAGAAAATGTATTTCTCTTGAGTGTGGATTACAAAATGGAACGTTAGCAGTATTTGTTGCTTCTCAAATCTTCAGCGATATTGTTTATCTTATACCGACAGCAGCTTATGCTTTAATAATGTTTGTTACTTCAATATTGTTCGTATTTTTTGTTAAAAATTCTGATTAGCTATTCCAAAAAGGACATTCGCTAGCTGCAAAAAGATGTTTTTTTAAATTGTCGTTTAATTTTAAAGTGGTTATAGACATGCCAGCCATCTCCATTGATGTAGCATATCTTCCTACATAAGTTTTTAAATTATTAATTTTAGAATTTATTAAATTTTCATTTACTCTTTTTGAAACAATATATAACTCTTCTAATGGTGTAGCACCCAAGCTATTGATCATTATTGCAATATTGTCATTTGCAGTAAGTTTTGAATCTTCCATAATTCTTTTATAAAGATCATCAACCAAATCATTTGCAGGTCTTAATTTTTCTCTTTTAATTCCAGGTTCACCATGAATACCCATTCCTATTTCTATTTCATCATCATCAATTTCAAAAGTTGGTTTACCAGCTTCTGGTAAAATACAAGGAGATAATGCAATACCAAGTGTTCGAATATTATTATTTGCCTCTGTTGCAGTATTAAATACTTCATCTAAAGATACGCCAGTTTCAGCAATAGATCCTGCAATTTTAAACACAAATATCATGCCAGCTATACCTCTTCTTTTTGATTTTTCTTCTTCGCTTGCACTTGCAATATCATCTGCAACTATGATTTTTTTTGTTTTAATTCCTTCTGCTTCAGCTATTTCACATGCCATTTCAAAATTCATTACATCTCCACCGTAATTTCCTATAATACATAAAACTCCATTACCGTTGTCTGCATTTTTTATTGCTGATAACATTTGGTCAACAGAAGGAGATGCAAACACCGATCCTATTGCACATGCATCCAAAAAACCTTTTCCAATATATCCAGTAAACACTGGTAAGTGACCAGATCCTCCGCCTGTTACTATTCCAACCTTATTAGATCCTTTATTAGCTCTAGTAATAACTCTATTGTTGTCATTGGCCAAAACATAAACATCAGGATGAGATTTAATTAAACCATCAATTGACTCTTCAACAAAATCACTAGGATTATTAATAATTTTTTTCATAATTATTTTTATATTTCAATTTTAAAAATGTGTATAGTTATTTTAGTATGAAAAAACTTTTAAACTAAATGAAGGATCAGTTTCAAATAGATATATCAGAAGAAATTCTTCAAAACATATATACAAAAGTGAAAAATTATTCATGGCATGAAATGCCTGATGATGGAGGTTGGGATTATGGGACAAATTTAGATTATATGAAAGAATTTGCTGATTATTGGGTTAACAAATTTGATTGGAGAAAAACAGAGGAAAAAATAAATAAATTTAAAAATTTTAAATCAAATATAGATGGAATTGATATTCATTTTATTCATGAAAAAGGCAGTGGGTCAAATCCAAAACCATTATTATTAAGCCATGGATGGCCAGGGTCTATTGTAGAGTTTTTACATATTATAGACCAACTAGCGCATCCAGAAAAATTTGGTGGAAAAGAAGAAGATGCTTTTGATGTTATAGTTCCGTCTTTACCTGGATATGGATTTTCAGGAAGACCTCAAAGACCAATTGGACCAAGAATAATGGCTTCAATATTTAATTCATTAATGACAAAAATTTTGGGATATAAAAAATATATTGCACAAGGAGGAGATTTTGGAGGAACCATTGCAACTTGGCTAGCATATGATTTTCCAGAATCATTATTAGGAATACATATAAATATTTTAATTATCAGACATCCAGATGGACCCCAAACACCTGAAGAAAAAGAATGGCAAGAAAGATTTAAAGTAGAACAAAGAATAGAAGATGGTTATAGAACTCAGCAAGCAACAAAACCACAAACATTAAGTTACGCAATGATGGATAGTCCTGTAGGAGTTGCAGCATGGATAATTGAAAAAATGCGAGGATGGTCAGATATTAAAAATGGAGATATTGAAAGCGTATATTCAAAAGATATTTTATTATCAAACATAATGGTTTATTTGGTAACTAAAACTTTTAATACTGCCTCTTGGATTTATTATGGAAGAAGAGAGGAGGGAGGAAGATTTCTTCCTAAAGAACATCTTCCTTTAAAGGTTCCAACCGCAGCCGCTTTATTTCCAAAAGAATATTTAGAATGGGCTCCAAGATCTTATGTTGAAAGAATTTATAATATTCAACGTTGGACTAAAATGTCAAAAGGCGGTCATTTTGCAGCTTTGGAGCAACCTGATTTACTAGTTAAGGATATTAGAGAATTTACAAAAACCTTAAAGTAATTTTATTAAATTAAAATCTTTCTAAAACAACTGAATTTTTAATTTGTTTTGATGGTATTTTCCAATATTTTTTAAGTAATAAAGTTGATTGTTCTTTTGCATGAAGAATGAAACCAAATTTTTCATAAAATTGAATTGCCCAAGTGGCACTCTTCCAGGTGCCCACCAACAAACGAGAATATCGATTTTTTTTTAATAAATATTCAAGCAACGCACTTCCTGCTCCTTTGTTCTGGTATGATGTCAAAGTATAAGCGTGTCTTATAAGAACAACATTTTTTACTTCCTGAACTCCTATCACTCCAATTAATTTATTGTTCTGATGATAACCATACATACAAACTCCATCATTAAATTCATCAATTAATTCTTGTTCTGACATATATGGTTCGTGCCAACAATTATTGGGAATAATACCTTTATATTTTAATGAAGCATCATTAATGATATATAAAATTATTGAAGTATCAGATTTTTTATATTTGCTTATCACTTAATATCAGAAAATTTGACTTAATTTATTTAAAGCAAACATACCAGGATCATCTAAATCTTTTGTTTTATCTTCAAACATTCTAGCTCTTCCAATAAGTATTTTTTTTCCTTTAAAATTTTCCAGAGCTTGTTTTGTTGCTGATTTAAATACTTCTGAATAATTAGAACTATCTTTAAGTTTTTTTATGATTAATTCTAAGCTATCAGCAATTGTTTTATCACCTAATTTAGTTTTACCTCTTTCCTGTATAGTTTTTAAAGTTGTTTCAAAAATACCTACAACATCTTCATGATTACACTCTTTTTTCCCTTTAAAGTTTTTTGAAATATTCATAAATGAAAAAGCAATCAATGTTCCAAAACTTGAACCAGATTTTTTAACAAATGCTTGTGAACAAATCATAAAATTTACACCCATATCGTCGCTAAATTTATTGATATTATTATTGATTTCTTCAAAACCATTTAGAATAGTAATGCCTAAATCACCATCACCAATTTTTCCATCGGCCGCATTAAATTCATCATACGAATTTTTTGCTTCTTCGAGTAATTTTTGAAAAATATTAATTAAAGCTTCTTTATTAAGCATTTAATTTTTTTAAATCCTCAGCAATGTTTGGTGGAATATTTATTTCTTTTTTAAGGTTTTTTTTGTAACGTTTAAACTTACTTTGACCCGGGTATAAGATTTCTTTTACGCCTTTTATTTTAGGTAATCTTTTTATTCTTTTAATATTTTCTTTTATTCTTTGAGTGTAATTTCCTACAAAGAGGTTTGTTTTCATAACAATAAATAAATGACCAATATTTTGAGGGCCTGTGAAATCATCAAAAGGATCCTTAACTTTTCCACCATGATTTCCTCCTGTTATTACACCACTTAAAATATCAACCATCCAAGCAAGGCCAGACCCTCTAAATTCAGCTATAGGCAACTGAACTCCAGCCAAAGCTTTTTTTGCATCGGTCGTTGGTTTTCCAAATTTATCTAATGCAACACCTGCAGGTATTTTTTTTCCTGTTTTTGCAGCAACTCTAATTTTACCTCTATTAATTACTGAAACAGAAGTGTCTAAGATAAATGGAACTTTCGATGATGTTGGTGTTCCAAAACATATTGGGTTTGTACCAAACAAACTTTTTTTTGCACCATGAGGAGCAATGGCTGGAGGAGCATTAGTAAAACAAAATGCAATTAAATTTTTATTAACAGCTTGTTCAGCATAATAACCTGACAAACCGTAGTGACCACTATTTTTAATTCCAACTAAACCTATTCCTGTTCTTTTTGCATTATTGATAGCTAGTTTTATTCCAATATCTGCAGCAACAAAACCAATGCTATTATTTGCATCAACGTGTGCAATAGTTTGTGAGATTTTTTTAATTTTTATTTTTGGCTTTGGATTAATTACTTTTTTATTAATTCTATCACAGTACATTTTCAATCTAGATAAACCATGAGAAGGAGCCCCAACTAACTCTGCATTAATTAATGCATTTGCACAAATTATTGCATGTGAATTACTTAATTTATGATTAATAAAAATTTTTTTGATAATATTTTTTAATTTATTGGTATCCATAATTACAGCAAATCAGATTAAATTTATTTTATTTTTGAATTCTTTTTTCACAAATTTTTTTAGCTTTTTCAGGATCAAATGATTCAGAAGTTTGTTTTTGTGCCACAATACATGCGGAAATTGTTTTTTTTAGATTATGTTCCTTAAACATAGTTCTTGTTACCAACAAAAATATAATTCCTACTATTAATAAAATGATATTTTTTGTTTTACTTTTCATTTAACCTTTTCCACGCCACGGAATGGTTTTATCAATTATTTTTCTAATAGTTACATCAAACAAAAGCCCCAACATTCCCATTACAAAAATAGTAATCCAAATGACTTCATATTGCATGTATTTTCGTGCAACATTTTCAACAAATCCAATACCAGTTGTTCCTGCTAAAAATTCTGCAGCAACCAATGTTCCCCAACACATACCAACAGCAACTCTTACTCCTGTTAATATTTCAGGTAATGAATTAGGAAATATAACATTTCTTAATATTTGCCATCTAGAAGCTCCCAATGAGTGTGCAGCATGAATTTTAGTTAACTGTGTTCCTGATGCTCCAGCTCTAGCTGAAATAATCATAATTGAAAAAGAGACCATGAATAATAAAAATACTTTTCCAACATTATCAATTCCGAATACAGTAATTACTAATGGAGCCCAAGCAAGCGGAGGCACTGGTCTATACAATTCAACTAAAGGATCGAAAAATCCTTTGGCAAATCTATTTAAACCCATAAATATACCTAATGGAACACCAAAAATAATACCAAGAGATAAACCTAAAAATACTCTTAAAAAAGAATCCCAAATGTGTCCTGTGGGAACTGGAATTTTAAAGGCTTTAAATTCACCAGTAACAATATCTAAAACTTTACTTTTAAAATTAGGTTCAACTTTCCCTTCAGAGTTATGAACCGGATATTTTCCAGGTAAAATATCAGCTATCCAATCAGGTAGAAAAAAACCAACTATTCTATTAACACCCATCATTTCATACCAAATCATAGGTATCATTTTAAATCCAACACTAGGTTTTAAAAGGTCACCAAAAATTCTAAAAGTATCAGATGGTTTAGGCAACCATCTACCAGGACCATCTTCTGCACAAGTTGGACCACTATTAACAATCGTTCCACCTGGAAACAACAACATGTCTTTAATTCTAGTAGCACCTTGTTCTTTTTTTTGAACAACATCAAAAGCTCTAATTGCTTTTTCCATTTCATCTAATGCATTAGGAGGAAAAACACTTTCATATTCTATTCTTTGTCCAAGTTTCTTAATTTCTTTTATATATGTCATTTCTAGTTCTTGGCTATCGTTCAATGCATTTTTATACTCTTTAATTTCATCTCTTATTTCTTTTAGCAGTTGTAAATATTCAGGATTATGATTTCTCATTGCAAAAAATTCATCACTAACTGAATTTAATTCTTGGGCAGCAGTGTGAAACTTTAAACCTACTTTACTTTCTGGCAGAGGAGGAACTTCCATACCAGTTGCACCCCATCCTAATTGTTTTTTTATTGCTTCAGTTCTTTTGTTTTCTTCCTCATCACTTAAAGGAGGAGGGTAACTATCTTTTGGAAAGTCTTCTGTTAATTGCTTTATTCTATTTGTTAATTCTTTTATCGTACCTTTGGTTTCAGTTTCTATATATTTTTCACTAGTTAATAATGGAATTGTTAAATGAGTTTTATTAAGTAGACTTACAAATAATTCTTTATCTTGATTTTTTAAATTTGGTGAGCTTTGTATTTCAACTATTTTTTTTTGTATATTAATATTTTCACGTTTGATGAGTGCAGTACTTTTATGCTGTCTTTCTTCAATTGGGAAAAGATATTTTAATGATAATAAAGACTCGTTAACTTTTGCAACTTGGCAAAGTTCATTTGCAGATTTCGGGTAGAAAGATTTTGCTATATCCCATGAATAATAAAGCCATGTAAATATGAGAAAACTAGTCCCAACTATGATCCAGTGTACTCCACCTTTAGTTTTTTCAGGATTTCCAAAAACAGCATCAGATTTTTCTGTTTTAATTAATCTTTGTCCATAAAGTATAGAACCAATAACAGCAAAAATAATTAAAAATGTAAGAATTCCTGTTACCATTTTAAATTTCTTTACCCATTATTTCTTCTTCCATGTCCCAAATCATGGTAAGAATTTCTTCTCTTTTGATTACAAAATCTTCATTATTTTTAATTTCTCTTAAATCACCATTTAATCCCATTGAAGCAAATGGAAGTTTATACTCTTTATGAATTCGTCCTGGTCTAGGTGCCATCACATATAATCTTTCACCTAGTAATAAAGCCTCTTCAACTGAGTGTGTAATTAGAATAATTGTTTTTCCTGTTTCTTTCCAAATTTTTAAAACTAAAGACTGCATTTTTTCTCTAGTTAAAGCATCTAATGCACCCAATGGTTCATCCATTAAAATTAGTTCTGGGTCATTAATTAAACATCTTGCAAGAGCTACCCTTTGCTGCATACCACCAGACAATTGGTAAGTAGGAGTTTCTCCAAAACCTTGTAATCCAACTATATCTAGCCATTCTTCAACTTTTTTTGCTGTTTTGATTGGATCTTCCTTTTTCATACGTAAACCGAAGTTTACGTTTTCATTAACTGTTAACCATTCAAACAAAGCACCTTGTTGAAAAACCATGCCTCTTTCTACTCCCGGGCCGTTAATTTCTTTATTTCCTAAAATAATACTTCCAGAAGTTGGACGAAGAAAACCAGCGGCAATATTTAATAAAGTTGTTTTTCCACAACCAGAAGGACCAAGTACAGTTAATAATTCACCTTTTTTTAGTGTAAAACTTATATCTTTAAGAGCATGAACAGTTTCCCCTTTAAGAGACTTAAAAATCATGTTTACATTTTGAGAAACTAGTTCACTCATAAAAATAATATATTAGAATTTTTAAAAAAAAATAGGCACCAATTTATTAAATTGGCGCCTATTTAAATATTTTTTACTCTTAGTTAGGTAGATAACTTGTGTCAACAACCGCAGAGTAATCACTTAGAGCAGGGTTTTCTGATGTAGCAAACATGTTACCCATAACACTTAGGTAAGACATAAGTATACCACCTGAGTTCATATACTTAGCTTTCATTGTTCCTGCATCTGGGAATTCAAAACCGCCCATTTGCTTTTTAGTACCAGCAAGATCCATAGCTGCATCTTTAGCTATAACGTTCATATCAGATTTACCTGAATTATATCTTGCATTTGCTTCGTGAGTTACTTCTACGAAAGTTCTAACCATTCCTGGGTTTTCTTTTAAGAATTTGTTAGTTACCGAAGTAATATCAATACCAGCAATTCCAGCTTCTTGAGCTTCTGCAACAGTTAGTACTGATGAACCAGCTTCTTGAGCTTTTTTGATAGATGTACCACCGAATAAACATGCCATAGCAACGTCACCGTTAACTAGTGCTGCAGATCCGTCTTCTGGATTCATATCAACTACTTTCATTTTAGAAATGTCAGCTCCTACAACTCTCATTGTTTCTTTGAAAACATAGTCAGCCATA
>Ga0208278_1001457_pt1 | contig 11087 bp, 7 predicted proteins | sample ETN01SmetaG_FD_185794 | JGI IMG/M metagenome (GOLD analysis project Ga0208278, IMG submission 185794) | Marine microbial and viral communities from oxygen minimum zone, Eastern Pacific Ocean - ETNP2014F12-01SV259 (SPAdes) (version 2) | ecosystem: Environmental > Aquatic > Marine > Oceanic ...
GATGCCCGAAAAATGCTGAATACCCTGGAGGTTTCCATGCATCTCATTTCTGGGAAAGGAACCATAACAGAAAAAATTCTTTCTGAGGCACTCCAGAGACGATCTCATCTTTATGACAAAACCGGGGATTATCATTATGACACTATAAGTGCCTTTATCAAATCGGTTCGTGGCAGTGATCCGGATGCGGCAATCTATTGGTTGGCAATTATGATCGAAGGGGGAGAAAAGCCGGAATTCATTGCCAGAAGACTTATAATATTAGCATCCGAGGATATCAGCAATGCTGATCCACAGGGACTGACTTTAGCGGTTTCCGGTTTCCAGGCTGTTCACATGATCGGTATGCCAGAGGCTGCTATTATCTTAGCGCAGGTCACAACATATCTTTCCGGAGCACCTAAATCCAATGCGTCCTACAGAGCAATACAAACGGCTTTGGAACAAATAAAAGAAGAGGGAACTCCTGGTGTTCCCCTGCATTTACGTAATGCCCCAACAGGACTTATGAAAGCGTTGGATTATGGAAAAGACTATGAATATCCACATGCTCATCCGGAACATTTTGTGAATGTGAATTATTTTCCAGATGGGACTGAAAAATCCTTTTACCATCCTACGGAACAGGGATATGAAAAATTTATTTCAGAACGATTAAAACACTTTTGGTCAGATCGGTATAAAGACTGATGTACTTGTTTAGATATATCTGCATATTTTTACCTCTTTGTGTTCTTGCAGATGACCGTCTCCGGCTGAACCATGCCGATATGCTGGAAAACATCACCGTAAAGGGTCAAGCAGTTCAGATCCTTACCGGGAACGTTAAATTCACCAAGAGAAATATGGTTATTACCTGTGACCGTGCCAAATACAGGGAAAAAACCGGACAGGGCTCCATGACTGGAAAAACGAAGGTTATAAAAGAGGAATTAACTCTCACCTGTGATTCACTCCACTTTGATTCGCCCAATGATATTCTAAAAACATTTGGGAGTACTCATATCTGGGATAAAGACTATGATCTTATTTCTGATTCCCTTAACTATTTTACAGAAATGGACAGGGGAGAAGCCCTGGGGAATACAAGGTTAAAGCAGAAAGACCAAATCATAACAGCGGATCTGCTGCACTATGAAAAAGCTCCTGAAAGCGATGCTGTTTCCTACGAGGCGATTGGCCACGTTATAATTCAAGAAGAGGAGAGGACAGCGACATGTGGCAAAGCAATCTATTCACAGGAAAAAGAAACTACTCATCTATACTTGGACCCCCAAGTGGAAACTGATACGCGCACATTATCCGGAAGTGAAATTGAGCTCCAATACAGTGATGAAAAATTGGAATACATGTACATCCCTTCAAAAGCTCATGTTGTTTCAACCAGCTCAGGGTGGCAAACCTCAGATACAACAAATAAATCAACATCACAGGACCCCGTTCATTTCAAGGACGATATGACTGGAAAAGTACTGAAAGGGTTTTTCGTAGATGGTGGATTGGATTCAATGCGGGTTGAAGGGATGGCGACCACACTGTATCATATTTTTGAAGATTCTGTATATCAGGGAAAAAATCAGGCCTCCGGAGACACAATGACAATACTCTTACAGGAAAAGGATCTCCATCAAATACTTATTGCAGGCGGAGGACGGGGTACATTTACTCCCGATTCAACAAATAAAAAGATTGAAGCTCCCATAGTGTATAAATCCGACAACATTGAGTACAACATTCCGGATGAGACAACCAATCTGCATACCAATGCTGAAATACAACATACCGATATGAACCTGTCTGCAGGTTTTTTGAATATAAATTGGCAGACTAACCTTTTGAAGGCATTTCCCATAAGTCCTGTTGATACAACTTTAAAAGAAACCCGCCCGACAATGAAAGAAGCAGGAAAAGAGCCCATGTCCGGTGATGAAATGGTATATAATTTAAACACCCGGCGCGGAAAAATTATCAAAGGTAAAACCAAAACGAAGGATGGCTATTATCATGGGAATGAAATTAGAAACCAGGCTGATGACACATTTTATGTAAAAAACAGCATTTACAGCACATGCGATTTGGATATTCCCCATTTTCATTTTGGAGGACAGAAAATGAAGATGATTCACAATGATAAAGTAGTAAGCCGCCCATTGATTCTTTACATTGGGGGAATTCCCCTTTTTCCCCTTCCGTTCGCAATTTTTCCGCACCAAAGTGGCAATCGCAATTCAGGGTGGCTCATGCCCAGCTACGGTGAAACATCAAACCGGGGTCAATTCTTAGATGGACTGGGTTATTACTGGGCATTCAACGATTATTTAGATACAAAGGTCACAACAAGTTTTGCGGATCGGCAGGGATTTTTTGTAAAAGTGTACAACAGGTATAAAAAACGGTATTGGTACACAGGTAATTTTCAATTTGAGACGAGACAGAATTTTAAATCATCTCTTCCTAAAGCAGACAGGGATATATCCCAACTGAATCAACTGGAACGAACAACGGACTACAACATTCGCTGGTCACACAACCAAACGTTAAGGAATGATCAATCCCTTCGTGTAGATGCAAGTTATTACAGCCGGGGGGACTTTAACCAGGAAACGGGAATTGACCTGAGCCAGCGGTTAGACCAGCAGGCAATTTCAAAAGCCACCTATTCAAAACGGTGGAAAAAGTCTAAGAATTCATTAAGTATGAATTTTCAGTTGAAACAGGACCTCATGGCAGAACGGAAAATAGATTCATCATTAGATAATCCGTTTTTTGTTGAACCAACCCGTTCTGGTTATCAATTGAACAAATACAGCGGAACCCTTCCATCTATTTCATTCAGGCATGGACAGAGCCAATTATTTCCAACGAAATTGATAAAGAAAAGGTGGTATCACAACATTTCTTGGAATTATTCATCAAACTTTACAAATAAACTTCGAACCTATTTTGAAACCTATCATGATCCAGTGACAGAGCAATATTTTTGGGAGGTAGAGGATACCACAGTGTATGATGGGATTCTCAATCATAATTTTTCACTGTCTGCTCCCCAGAAATTATTTCGATATATTACTATGAGCCCCCGAATTTCCATGAAGTCTTCCTGGGTGAATAAATCCTATGATGCGTATTTAGATTCGGATGATAACAAGAAAACTATCGAGCGTACAGGGCTAGCAATGCGTACAACTGGTTCCATGAGCCTCAGCCTCCGGACCCAGTTGTATGGCCTTTTCCCGATTAATATTGCAGAAGTAAAAAGTATTCGTCATGTTATGACTCCTTCCGTGGGATATTCGTACACACCTGATTTTTCCAAACCATTGTTCGGCATGGACCTTGGCTATTTTCAAACGATAATTGATACTGCTGGAAATGAAATTCTTCATGACCGTTTCAGCGGAACCATGGCTGGCGGGACGCCCAAAACTGAACGGCAGTCCATGAATATTTCCGTAAATAATGTGTTTCAGGCGAAGGTGAAATCTTTAGAAGAAGAAAAGAAAATTGATCTATTCAGCTGGAGGATGTCTACCAGTTATAACTTTGTTGCGGAGGAATTTCAGTTAGCGAATTTACAGTCATCAATCCGAACAAAAATTGGGGGAAAATTATCCTTGGATGTTCGGATGACACATGATTTTTATAAATATAACCTTGAGGAAGATAAACGAATCAATACATTCAACAAAAATGAAAATGGTCTCATTATACCACGGTTGGTAAATGCCCAGTTTTCCACGGGATTCGGTTTTTCAGGGAAGCGCTACCAATGGATTGGAGAAACAACCCCTGATCTGGAAAAAGATTCAACTGCGACTGCAGAAACAGATGACTTGGGAGATTTCAGTCCTGTTCCCAGTTCCCAAAAATCTACCGGTGGTGATAAATTCTGGAACACGAATATTAGTTTGAGTTATTCCTACAACAATGCCAATCCTGACAATCCTCTCAAAAGTTTTTGGATGAACACGAACTCTTCTATACAGATCACAAAATACTGGCGAGTGAATTATAATGCACGGTTTGATCTTGAAAGCAGGGATATGGTGAACCATAGTTTTTCTATCTATCGTGATCTCCACTGTTGGGAGATGTCCATTAATTGGACTCCCAGCGGACGAGGACAGGGAATCTATTTAAAAATTAATGTGAAATCTCCAACTCTTTCGGATTTGAAATTTGAACAAAGGGGAGGGATTTTCCAACGCAGGGCGAATTTTTAAACAGGCTGCTCTTATTTTAAGTTTTGTGATGTAAAACAAAATTTTCAGTTCCTTCTCTATCCCGAATGTGAGAAATTCCAAGAGTAAATAAGGCTAATAAATATGGTTTGTCCCAATTGTCATGCTGAATATCTTGAAGGGATTGAAGTCTGTGCAGACTGTAAAGTCTCCTTGGTAGATACCGAGCCCCTTGAGCTACCCCTCCAGGAAATTATCTGGGTTAAATTACGTTCCGTTCCGGGTCAGATTTATGCCGAGATGGTAGCGGAGGTGCTACAATCAAAAAATATTCCTAATTACATTAAATCTGACTGGGCGGGTTCCGCTTTCGGCATTACTGCAGTAAATCTTGCCGGAAGCAACGTCACTATCTACGTCCCTGAGAAGCACAAAAAAGAGGCTGATGAAATTCTCAGTGAAATTCTAGGATAACTTTCGTGTCCTCAAAACAAATTCAGTCTATTAAAGGCACTCACGATATTCTGCCGGACCAATCCTGGAAATGGAGACAGCTGGAGACATCCCTTCATAATTTTATGGCCCTGTACGGATACAGTGAAATACGTACGCCGGCGTTTGAAGAGACAGAACTATTTTCCCGGAGTGTCGGAGAAGATACGGACATAGTCTCAAAAGAGATGTATAGCTGGACGGATCAGGGGGGAACACATCTCACCTTGAAGCCGGAATTAACTGCACCGGTTGTCCGGTCATTTATCCAGCACAATCTCTCAGGTACATCCCCCATAACAAAATTATATTATATGGATGCCCTGTTCAGGCGCGATCGCCCACAAAAGGGACGCTGGCGGCAATTTCACCAGATCGGGGTGGAATCTTTTGGATCAGGATTCCCGGAACAGGACGGAGAAGTCATTATCGTGGCATATAATTTTTTTAAGGAATTGGGATTAACTGATCTTACATTGAAACTGAACAGCATCGGATATCCGGAATGCAGAACTGCTTATCGGGAAAGCCTCCAGGACTTTCTTCGCCCTTATCTTTCTGATCTGTCGGAAACAAGCCAAAAACGATTTGAGACAAACCCTCTCCGTATTCTTGATACAAAAGTTCCCCACGAAATAGCATTATTAAGAAATGCACCGGTTATTAGTGACTATCTATCAGATGAAGATTTGAACCATTTTGAGGAGGTCAAAGCGGTATTAAATGAATGTAATATTCCATACGAACTGGATCCCCGGATGGTTCGGGGACTGGATTATTATACCCGTACCACATTTGAGATCACGTCTGATGCTCTCGGAGCACAGAATGCTATCTGTGGAGGAGGCCGGTATGATCATCTTGTAGAAACTTTGGGCGGAAAACCGATTCCTGCAGTCGGTTTTGCTGCCGGTGTAGAGCGAATCATGCTTGTATTGGAGAGTTTTGATTCAAATACTAAACCGGCAAATACAGACATTTACATTATCTGTTTAGGTGATGTATCCAGAATGGTGGCTTTCACTTTAGCAGAGACACTGAGACAAAAAGGATTGGCAACTGAAACGGACATGCTCCGCCGAAGCCTGAAAGCCCAATTGCGTGATGCAAATCGTACCGGGGTGAAGATAGCAGTGATCATAGGCGAAAAGGAAATGGAGAATCAAAATGCTCAGGTTAAAGATTTTCGCACTGGTGACCAATCTGAAATCAGGCAGGATTCTCTTGTTGATTATATTGTTGGCTTGAATTTATAATATTTTTCCTTTACATTAATACGCACACGCGAAAACGTGTATCATGAATAACTTTTTTGTTCACTTGATAATTATGTCTTGAAATGAGTAAAAAACCAATATTAGTTGTGGAATCACCTTCCAAGGCCAGAACTATCTCAAAATATCTTGATGGAGACTTTGAAGTTCTTGCATGTGTAGGACATGTTAAGGATCTCCCCAAAAATAAATTGAATATTGATGTTCACAATAACTTTAAGGCCACCCTGGAAGTTCTTCCCGACAGGAAACAGTTTATACAGGAGCTCAAATCCAAAGCGAAAACTGCTTCCAAAGTAATTCTTGCCATGGATCCCGACAGGGAAGGTGAAGCAATTGCGGATCATATTACCCAGGAAATTCCTCAGGCTACTATCGAACGGATTCAGTTTTTGGAAATAACTAAAACAGCTGTTAAGAATGCCTTAGGTCAGCCCAGACCCCTAAACACAAATTTGATTTCAGCCCAAATGACCCGCCGTATTATTGACCGATTGGTGGGTTACTCAATTTCACCGGTATTATGGGGAACCCTCCAGAAAAATATGAAATTTGTCAAAACAGCTTTGTCTGCCGGTCGTGTCCAATCTGCAGCGGTGAAGATTATGGTTGACAGGGAACGGAAAAGAGCACGATTTAAACAAGCGAATTATTTCGATCTAAAAGCCGTCTTAAAAACCGCAAATTCAGAAAATTTTGAATCGAACCTTTTCAAACTGAATGACCAAAACCTTGCAACAGGAAAAGATTTCGAAAGGGAAACAGGCCAACTGAAAAATCAAGAGGTGCTTCTTCTTACAGAGTCACAAGCCAACGCTCTTTTGGAAGAACTTAAACCGGGGCCATGGGTTGTTTCCGATATTAAGGAAAAACCAAGAACCTCTAAACCATATCCTCCATTTACAACCAGCACCCTTCAGCAGGAGGCAGGGAGGAAACTTAGGTACACTGCCAAAAACACAATGAGAATTGCTCAACGGCTGTATGAGGCAGGGTTTATTACGTATATGCGGACGGATTCCACACATTTATCGGGTGAAGCATTGAACGCCGCCAGATCAGATATTGACCGGTTGTATGGGAAAGAATATTTACCTGCCAAACCAATTCAGTACGCAACCAAAGTGAAAAATGCTCAGGAAGCTCACGAAGCAATTCGTCCGGCAGGCCGAGTATTCACTTCAATGGACACAGTCTCCGGTGCACTGGGGGATGATGCTTCCAAATTGTACGATTTGATCTGGAAACGAACCATGGCAAGTCAAATGATGCCAGCGAGAATGAAACAGACTATGCTGTTCATTTCGAACCAGAATGCTCTATTCCGTTCCCGGGGGAATGTCATCCTTTTCCCCGGATATATGCGTGCATATGTTGAAGGCAAAGATGATCCTAGGGCAAAACTGGCTGACAAGGAGACAATTCTTCCAGAAGTAAATGTAAATGATAAAATTCACTGTGATGATCTTTCTGCCGTAGAACACAATACAAAACCCCCAGCGAGATACACAGAAGCTTCTCTTGTGAAAGCATTGGAAGCAAAAGGTATTGGAAGACCTTCAACGTATGCATCCATTATTGACACCATCATATTTCGGGAATATGTGAAAAATGTAAAGGGGGCCCTGATTCCCACTTTTCTTTCAGTAGCTGTTACTCAACTGCTTGAAAACCACTTTGCGTCATTGGTAAATACAGAGTTTACATCCAGGATGGAAGACAGTTTAGATGCTATCGCCCGGGGAGAACTAGACGCTTTTCCATTCATGAAATCCTTTTATTTCGGGAATGAGAAAACTATCGGACTTGAAAAGATGCTTGAGGCAGAGATTGATATCAGGAAAGCATGTGCAATTGATAATTGGCCTGAAGATGAAAATACAGTTCATGCCAGAATTGGTCTGTATGGTCCTTATCTCCAAAAGGGTGAGAAAACGAAAACAATTCCATTCAGTGTAGCCCTGGGAGATTTGACTTTGGAAAAAGCGCAAGAGCTTTTAGAGGAGGCTGACAAAGCAGACGCCCCGCTTGGAACAGATCCAGAGAACGGTGATCCAGTGTATTTAAAAGATGGCAAGTACGGGCTGTATGTCCAACTGGGCGATTCAAAAACCAGGAAATCCATTCCGAAAAGTATGTTATCAGATCCTATCGATCTGAATGTTGCTCTCCAACTGCTTTCTCTTCCTAAAACCCTTGGCAACCATCCGGAAACAGGGGAACCGGTCACTGCTGATTTTGGACGGTATGGACCCTATATCAAAAGTGGAAAAACTAACGCAAAACTGTTTCCGCCGTTATCCCCGCTTACCGTGAAGCTTGGTGAGGCTCTTTCTCTCCTTGCTAAAAGGAAAAAAGGATCTGTGGAACTCAAGACAGTAGGGGTTCACCCTGAAACTGGAGAAGATCTCGTGCTCAAGGATGGAAGGTATGGACCGTATGTCACAGACGGAAAAGTCAACGCATCCATACCGAAGGAATCGAATCCTGATACTCTTTCACTGGAAGAAGCTACAGAACTGATCAATAAAAGGCGTGCAGCGCCGCCAAAAAAGAGAAGAAGAAAAAAATCAAAATGATTTATTCTGTGTGAATATATTATTGTTGAGTTAAAAGGCATCTTATGGATTTAAAATCAATTGAAAATATCGTTTCATTGTGTAAGCGACGCGGTTTCATTTTTCAGAGTTCCGAGATTTACGGAGGCTTGGGATCGACCTGGGATTACGGACCATATGGCGTAGAAATGAAGCAAAAAATTAAGGACTTCTGGTGGCATGATGTTGTTACTTCGCGGGAAAATGTCGTGGGTATGGATGCTGCCATACTCATGCATCCAAAAACGTGGGAAGCAAGCGGTCATGTTTCAAATTTTCACGATCCTTTAGTTGACTGTAAAAATTGTAAAGCCCGTTACAGGGCAGATCATGTTGATCTCAACAAACCCTGTGAAAGGTGCGGAAAAAAAGACTGGACGGAACCCCGCCAGTTTAATCTCATGTTTAAAACAGCTATCGGCCCAGTAGAGGATTCGGGGGAAATCACGTATCTACGACCGGAAACGGCCCAAGGAATTTTTGTTAATTTCATGAATGTTCAGGGAACTTCCCGTCAAAAACTGCCATTCGGAATTGCTCAGTTAGGGAAGGCATTCCGGAATGAGATCACCACAGGAAATTTTTTGTTTCGTACCCGGGAATTTGAACAGATGGAATTAGAGTTTTTCATTCACCCTGGCGAAAATGAAAAATGGCTGGACTATTGGTGTGAGGAACGGTTGAACTGGTTTAAGAAATTAGGAATTAATCCGGAAAAACTCCGGTTGCGTCCACATGATAAAGATGAACTTGCTCATTACTCCACAGCATGTTTCGATGTGGAGTATGAATTCCCGTTCGGCTGGTCTGAACTTGAAGGGATTGCAGACCGGGGTACTTTTGATCTGGACCAGCACAATGAATACAGCGGAAAAAAACAACAGTATTTTGATCCCCAAACAAATGAACGGATCATTCCTGCTGTGGTAGAATCTTCCGCAGGTGTGGATAGGGCCTTTCTCACATGTCTCGTGGATGCGTATTGCGAGGAGGAAGTCCGTGATGAAAAACGGATTGTATTAAAACTTGACCCGAAAATTGCCCCAGTTACCTGTGCAGTGTTTCCTTTGGTAAAAAAGGACGGTTTGCCGGAAATTGCTCAGAAAATTGTTGAAGATATCCGGACAAAATACAGCGCCTATTTTGACCAGGGAGGATCCATAGGCCGGCGGTACCGCAGGCAGGATGAAGCGGGAACACCCTATGGAGTTACGGTAGATCATCAAACAACAGAAGATGGAACTGTTACCCTGAGGGATAGAGACACCATGGAACAAGTTCGTATTTCTACAGATAATATTCTTTCAGAGCTGCAGAGTCGAATTCAATAAGTATATTCAAAATATTTTAATATAAATTATTTATTAATGATATTTATGAAAATACAGAGGGAAATATGAACAGACATTTGGCGTTGCGTTCTGGGAATCCTTCCTTAAATAAAAATACCTTCGCTCAATTAGCACAAGCATCTGAATCCACCATGACGATTGGCGGCACAGTCAATAAGACAGCTCTTTCTCTGCTTCTCCTTATGACCACTGCAATTTACACCTGGAATTTGCCTATAGGGGATCCTAAGGTAAGCGGATTTATGATAATGGGCTTCGTTGGCGGTTTTATTGTTGCCTTAATTACTGTATTTAAGAAACATTTAGCGCCCTACACCGTCCCTGGATATGCACTGTTGGAAGGATTGGCGCTGGGTGGCTTATCAAAGTTTTTTGAAAGCACCTACCCTGGAATTGTTCAGCAGGCTGTATTCTTAACCTTCGGAACGCTTGGCGCTCTTTTACTTGCTTACCGTTCCGGCTTGATCAAGGCTACGGAAAATTTTAAGCTTGGCGTTGTCGCCGCTACCGGAGGGATTGCATTCATTTATCTTATTAGTTTTATTTTAGGTTTCTTTGGTATCCATATGTCTGCTATTCATGGGAATTCTATGTTCAGCATTGGTTTCAGCCTTGTAGTGGTGGTTATCGCGGCCCTGAACCTGGTGATGGATTTTGATTTTATTGAAGAGGGAGCAGAACAGGGTGCTCCAAAATACATGGAATGGTATGGTGCCTTCGGACTTATGGTCACATTAATTTGGCTCTATCTTGAACTTTTGCGACTTTTAGCAAAGCTTCAATCACGCCGGTAACTTTATGTGGACTTCTATTTTTTTATACGCGTTGATATAATTCTTCCTTATTATTTTTAAATGGGATATTAAAAGGAAAAAAATTATTACTTGCATTTCAGTTTTTTTGTTAGATAAGTTTGAACGATCATTCAATTTAATTAAAACTTATATGAATTAGCGATTATTTTGAATGAAAACCACATATCAATAATAAAGGAGGCACTTACTATGATAAAGAGAATGTTAACTGCAGCTTCGGTAACTCTCATCCTTTCCTCGGGGTTTGCACAGACTAATACAGTTTACTCTAAATAAAGAATATTCATGTTTAAACTGAAACTTCATTGGCAAATCCTCATTGGCATTGTGTTTGGTATCGCCTTAGGTGGTGCATGGCCCGAAGCGGGAATAGCGG
>Ga0208278_1001470_pt1 | contig 11040 bp, 20 predicted proteins | sample ETN01SmetaG_FD_185794 | JGI IMG/M metagenome (GOLD analysis project Ga0208278, IMG submission 185794) | Marine microbial and viral communities from oxygen minimum zone, Eastern Pacific Ocean - ETNP2014F12-01SV259 (SPAdes) (version 2) | ecosystem: Environmental > Aquatic > Marine > Oceanic ...
CTTTGTAAAGAATTTCAAGAGTCTCCCGAAGTTGATACTCATGCTTATGATGTTTGGATAGATATTTTACCAAGAATTGTCCCATTAAAAGACAGTTCATTGTTTAACAGTATTAAATACGACCTTTTAATTAATGAAAAGCACAAAAGAGAAAGCAAGGAAGAAGGAACAAATGGAAAAAATAACACATAATGATTTAAATATACTTAGAAAGTCATTTTTTTATAACTTAGAAAACATTCAAAAGCAAAAAGTTACAATAGAAGAATATAAATTAATGAGTGAAGCATTGGTAAAAGCTTTTAAAAGTTATAATCGAGATTTAAAACCATTAGTGTAGATAAAGGAGAGACAACATCATGACATTTTCTGTTAATATAATGAAGCTACTGAATGGATTATCCTCTAATAAATATATTACAATAAATGATGAGAAAAGAACTAAAAAATTCATATCAAACTTTGATAAGTATGAGAATAAAATAGAACTATTACCTGATTATAATACAGACTATATGAAAAAGACAACGTCGGAGATAAGCTCAGAAGAAGAACTTCGCAAATTTAAAAGCATTTCAAATCGCTATCAAAAAGCATATAATTTATTTATGGAATCTTGGGATACATTACCAAGAGAAGACCGATCTTACTTAACAGCAAAACTGGAGGAATTAGGACTATGAAGGATATAAACATCGAAACGCTAACACACATCAAGGATATACTTACAAACTTAATAAGTACAAACGACCACATAACTTCTAGAATGGACAGTATTCAAATCCAAATTAAAGTTTTAGAAAAGAATATTCATGAATTGCAAACAGCTGTTACTGAGACGTTAATCTGATGAACAAATATAATCCAACCATGCTGCAATCTAAATCTGTGACAAATATTATTAAAGTTTTACTAAAACTATGGGATGCATTTCCATTCAAAGGTAATGCTGAATTTGAATCCATAGGGAATGAAATAAAATCTCTAAAAAAACAACACCATAATGCATTAAGTCATTTAAAAGGATTTAAAGATCTGGCTTATTGGCAACAATTAAAAAGACTAAACTCGGAGGCTCATCTTGAACAATATAAACAACCCACCCGTTAACCCTGTAGATATTTACAACAGATACTTAAAAGTTAAAGCTGAAGAAAAGAATGCTTTTAGAGAAAATGAAAGCAATGGATGCTATGCTGCTTCAGGTGCTGGAATGTGTATAAGAAAACACTGGTATAGTAACAAAGATTTTCCAAGAAAAGAAAAAGATAATAGATCCTATCGTCTTTTAAGGTTAGGGACTATAATGGGACAAGACTTTGATGCTGCTATTGACTGGTGGAGGAAATGGTGGAAAAGACAAGATACAGCATACATAGATAATGATATTAAATATTACTATGAAGAACAAATATCAAATAAAGATCTTAATCTAATGGGTCATTTTGATTTATTGATTGTAAAGGACGGCAAGGGTTATCTGTATGATTATAAAACAGCTCATTCATATAAATTCAAACTATTATTTGGAAGAAATCCAGAAAAGTCACCATCTAATAATTATGAATATCAATTGGGTACATATGGATTTATGTTAGATGAATGCGATGACTATTGTGATGAAGTTGTATACATGTCTAACATTTATATAAATAAAGACAACAGTGTCATTAAATCAAAAGAAGCTCCGATAGAATTTAAGCAACACGCTAAAGAGTATTGGAAAAATGTTAATAATTACAGAGAGACAGAAATTCCAAAGTTTGGAACATGGGCTCCTACCTATAAATGGGAATGTAAAGGGTATTGTGACTTTCTAGACTCTTGTGATTCGCCTCATAAAACTAAAATTTAAATGTCTGATTCTAAAAGAAAAATAGACGCTGTGGATCTGGGACTACCAATTGAAGAAGAATCTATATTTTTAGCACTTGATATACATCTTGAATTTTTAAAATTCTTAAATGAAAGGAATTTGCAAAATGAAAAAAGCAAAAAAGAAAAAAAACATCCAAGGCAATTGGAGAGGAATCGAAGATAGATTCTTCAATAAAGTTCGTAAAGGATTTATAAGATTGCTCAAACCAGCTAAACAGGAGAAATAATGACTAAAAAAAAGGAAACACTCGTCGCTTCGGAAAGTCATGCAAAAGTCACTGAATACCGTAAAAAAATAAGTGAAACCATCACCCCGCCTAATAAAATTAAGAAACGGGAAAGCTTTGAATACCTAGAAGAAGGATATATGCGATCCAGGCTAAACGAGCATTATCCAATTTGGTCATGGGAACCACCAACATCTAATCCAATTCATTTCCTTGGAAGCGAATGGATAATTGTGACTGGCGTTCTTGTTGTTGAAGAACCTAACGGTCAAGTAACAAAATTCATGTCACCAGGGGCAGCAAGAATACAATTTAAATCTAAACAACCCCATACTCCAGAAAACTTAATAGATCTTGATAAGAATGTTGCTAGTGCGAATACATTTGCATTCAAAAGGGCAATAAACCGTAAATGTCATATTGGCGATGATGTCTATCGGAAGCAGGAGGTTGATTTAAGCATGGAAGAAGCTGCTGTCATTAAAGAAAAAATGGTTGCTGCTGAATTCGATGAAAATACAATCGCCAGAATTCAGAAATCAATAAATAGCGGATCTGTTAATAAGCTAAATGTTCCTGAATTAGAACAATGGATTAAAGAACAAACTAATAAGGAGGCAAAATAATGTCTTTCGAAGAAGAAGTAACGTATTACGACCCAAGTGAATCAACAGAATTTGTAGTTTTACCTAAAGGGGTATACAATGCCTGGATATCAGATTTCGAAGAAAAGAAAACTGATTGGATGAATAAAGAAAACCAAGTTGCAGACATATATGAAGCGACTTATGTTTTAGATACAGAATCTTTAAAGGGTAAAACACTTAGAGATTCTCAAGGTAATGAGATGGAAGGAGAACAGTTTGCTGGTAGATCTGTAAGAAGCAAAGGATTCTTTCTGTGGAGAAGCCCAGGAGCTGGAGATGCATTCGTAAGTAATCCATCTGGCAATAAAAGATTGTTTATTCTTTTGGGGACGGTTAAATATCCAATGGAAAAGAAAGTAATCGAGAACAGTAAAGGCGCTGAAGTTGAAGTGACTATAATTCCTCGTTACATAAACCCTGAATTGTTAATAGGTAAAGCAATAACAATCGAATGCGGGCACAGGGAATGGAATGAAAAGATCTATACAGAAGAGTTTAAGATCACTAAATGGAAAGATGCACCTGAAACTCGTCCAGAAACCGATGATGACGATTTGCCGTTCTAGCCCTTCCACACATTGAGGTTGATAAATAAAAAAGTGATACCTCACATAGAGCAGACTGTTTGCTGGTATATAGTCTAAAACTAAAACCAGCAAAGATTTATAGAGAAGTTTTAACGGCTATAAAAACCTAACATTCGTTACGAGAATTAAAGGATATCCAGCAGAAAGCACTGCGACTCAAGCAAAGGTTCTTCTCTTATTTATTGCTCATTTTAACCAAAGGATAATAAAATGAAGATTGAAAAAGTGTCTGCGAAGATATGCAAACAAGGCTCATGTCTTGATCGGGCAGATTATGTATTTAATGATGTACTGGATGGCAAAACAATTACGCTTGCGTATGCCTGTTCAGATCACGTTGAGGATGTGAGGAAATTATTAGAAGATATTTACAAAAAGGAAATTTCTAATGGAAAACCCTGAAGAAAACAAAACCCAAAAACCGTCAATCATACTCCCTTTAACCGCAGTTGAGTGTTCTCAGATCCTGGATGGGCAGGAATTCACATGGGAATGCAAAGAAACGACTAAAGGTGAAAAGGTGGTAATAAAAGTCTATCTGGATAAGATGGGCACATTCCTAACGGAGGAATAAATGATAAAATACCAACAAGGTGATGTACTAATTAGAAGACTAGAATCACCTATTAAAGGAAAAAAACAAAAACAGTACGGTGAAGGCACTGTAAGTCTTGAAGATAAATCCGACAGATGGGTTCAAGATAATAGAACCGTAATCGCAGAAGGAGAAGTCACTGGACATGCTCACGCATTTAACAACACTAACAACCCAGATGTAACCATAACTCTGTTTAAAGCAGAGAAGATTTGGGGTACAAGGCTTGAAGGATCTGACACCCCTAATTACATACGAATTGAAGGAGGCGATGCTGTATTAACGCATGAAGAGCATAATGCTCTGTCTATCCCGCCAGGTGAATACGAAATCAGTCAAGTAAGAGAATTTGACTATTTAAGAAATGAAACCAGAAGGGTAGTGGATTAATGCTGCATAAACAAATAACAGATATGCTTAACTGGAAAGTACTAGTAACAAATGATAAAGAATATAAAAAAAATGGACGTTACTATCTGCTGAGAAAAGGACTAAGTATATATGCTTTCGGCAACTATCCCACAAAAGAAAACTGGAAAAAAGATGAATGGGTTTATAAAGCTGATAAAAAAAAAGTAACCATGAATCCAAATATAAACAGCTGCTGGCATACTAAATATATGTTAGAAAATCTAGCTGGTGGTTCATGGAGAATTGCTTTTAGAAATCATTGGATAAGATTCGATGAACTTCGAAAAGAGGATGATAGTCACTGGACCCAACAATGTCCAGACTATTATCTTTATGACAGCGGTAATGAAAAAGATGCAGAGGTTAAAAAGAAAAAAATACCTGTTTTTGGATCAATGGTCTTAGCATATGATGGTAATTGTCTTAATCTAGATTCTGAAGAAGGAATAAAAATGACAAAACAGTTAGATGAATATCTAGATTTAATGAGATTGAGAACTAATAAGATGGCTAAAGCCCGCCGTTTAGACAAAAAAGCTGTTGCAGCTATAGAACACGCTGAAGAAACTGGCAATTATCTTGCAGTTAATCCAGCAGATGCTTTTAAAGTGAAGAATGTCTCCACCAGGAGAAAATACCTTTCTAAGTATAGTGTAGAAGAAATCGTAGAATCAATGAAATACGAAGTCTGTGATAAAGCTAATCTTAATGGTAGCGAATACGAGCTGATTAAGTTCCCGATTGAAGATCCTACAAGTAGATTCCCAATGTGTTACTATCTTAAAATGATTAATGTGTCTACGGATGAAGTTCATCTTGAAGGAGTCGGTCCATATGAAGACAGCGGCGGGATCGAAGAAGAAACCGTTGAAGCTGCATTAATGTGGAGAGATCAAGAGCAAATGCATCAAAACATAAGAGATGGTGAGACTGTTCATCATACTTATAATGCACCGATTGCTATAAGCTAAAATGGCTTACTATAATAAGTGGCGTTGTCCTCGATGTGGTTATACAGCCGACAAGGAAGTAATGACCGAAGAGGCACGCGCTTATTATCAGGAATTGAAGCCAGATATTAAAAATTTAATTCAACATTTATTTAAACTAGTAAATAAACATGTCTATAGCGGTGCAATGAACAAAATGGATAAGAGTAAATTTCTATATACTATAGGCGGAACAAAAGATTTAAAAGATGTCATTTATGGCATAAGAATTTATATTAATGATAAAATGTACTTAAAAGGACTTCCATTGACATATTTAAGTGCAATAATAAAAAACAGGGCTGAGAGAAAGGAAGTTATGCTCGAAGCTGAAAAAAGAATAAGAGGGATAGACCCTCCAGGGGACAAACAACAATGAGATATATGGTATACTGGAAAAATATGTTAAAAAACAAGCAAGGTGACGCTCCTATGCGTGATTTTGATACAACAATTGAAGCAAGAGCCTACATTAGAGGCTGTATAGACATAATCGTAACTTTTGACAAGACATCGACAGATGAAAAACTACTTCAAGAATTTGAAGTTAAAACAATAAAGAAAGGGAACCTATAATGGCTCACGAATTAATGAACGACAACGCAATGTTTTACGTTGGCAAAACACCTTGGCATGGTTTAGGGTATTCACTAGAAATAGCACCAAACACTAAAGATGCATTAAAATTAGCTGGACTGGACTGGAAAGTTCATAAAACAGAAACCTATATTAAAACAGATAATCTATCGCCCAATTTAACGACTAAATATTTTAATTATTTTAATACAAAAGATAATTACTATGGCACGGGTTATTGCTGCACTTACAGAATGGGTTCTGATTTAAAACCCGTAATCTTAGGGCATGTATCTAAAAAATATGAAGTGCTGCAAAATAATGATGCATTTCAACCCTTCGATGAAGTACTGCTTGATCATGGGTATACATATGAAACAGCTGGTGCTGTTAAAAATGGACAGAAAATATGGATACTTGCTAAATCACCATTAAAATCATCTGTAGGTAATGATACGGTTGAAAGATATGTATTATTATTTAACAGTCATAACGGATCTACTGGTGTAACTATAAAACCTACTGCGATTAGAGTAGTATGTAATAATACCCTAGAATGGGCGCTATCTTCTAAAGGTGAACCAAGTATTAGCTTAAGACATACTATGGGCGTAAAAGACCGATTAGACACCCTAACGGCAGCGTTAAAGACATCTGAAGGTGACATTGATGATGCAATCATGATAATGAAACAAATGGAAAAAGCTGAAATGAATCAAGAGCTTCTTGTGGATTATCTTGAGAAAGTTTTTCCATCACTTGTAAACAGAGATGTAGAAATAAGCAATCCTATCACTGGTCGTAAATCACCAAACTTTGCAAAACCTCAATTTGATAAATTGGTTAACAATTTTTATCATGGAAAAGGCAATAATGGCAAGACAATGTGGGATGCTTATAATTCTGTGACTGAATACGTCGATCATGGAAAAAACTATTCCGATAGAATGTCATCTATTGGGTTTGGATGGGGAAAAACCGTTAAACAAAATGCTTTTAAGATAGCATCTGAAATGATTAACCCGTAAAATTAGCTTGCTCTTTAAACTCTAAAACATGAGTTTCAAATCAAGGGCTGTTAGATAACATTAACTGACATAAACCGTGTATTACTTAAGAGTAGTATGCGGTTTTGTCGCCAAAATAGGAGAAAAAAATGAAAGTATATAGAGACCCAAGTTCATTTCTAACCGAGTCAAAAAATAAATACCTACTAAGAATATCGTCAGAAGAATGTAAAGTGTTATTAGCAGCCTTAAAAAAATTCGATGAAGTCGGAGCAACGGGATCACCAAATACCAAAAGCCTAAAAAATGCCATTACAGAGATAGACAATTCGTTAAACACAGTTTCCATTCCTACTTTAGAACAGAAGAATGGGGCTTGTGTACCATGTCAGGAATAAATTCTAAAAAACTAATAAATAAAACGCAACCACTTAAAGTCCCACCTCAAAGTATAGAAGCAGAAGAGTCAGTCCTAGGCTCGATTCTATTAAAACCAGAAATACTTTCAGATATAAAGGAATATATCCCTTCATCTGATATATTTTATTATAAAACAAGTCAAATAATATGGGATAAAATGGTTGATATGGAAAAAGACCACTTGCATATAGATATTGTGACTCTGAGATCCAAATTCAACGAAGAAGAAAAAAAGCTTATAACAGCTTATTACTTAACTGGCTTACCAGAAAACGTTCCATCTACAGCGATGGCACAAAACTATGCTAAAGTAGTATTAGAAAAATTCTTACAAAGAGAAATAATCGATACTACATTCAAAGTTCAATCCTCTGCTTATGATAATTCAAAAGAATTTGAATCTCTTATAAAGGAGATGAGAGACAAAACCGATGAGCTAACGGCATTAAAACCAAACCTTGAGCCAAATTTAAATCAAATTATCAATCAAACTATTGAATCAATTGAAACTAGTGGAGATTATGTAAAGTTTGGGTATGAAAAGTTGGATAACCTGGCAGGTGGAATGACTAAAGGTGAAGTCACTGTTATTGCTGGAAGACCTGGGCACGGGAAAACTACTTTTGCTGTTAATTTAATGAAGAAATTCATCGAACAGGATTTAAGAGTCCTGTGCATCAATAGAGAAATGACAAATATTGAAATGATGAAAAAATTAATAGTGCTTGAAAGCGGCAAATTGAGCTATCGTGACGTAAGAACAAATAATTTGAATGAAGATTCATATGAAGAGCTAGTTAAGATTAATAAAAAGATAGTTGATAAATATACTGGTAAATTATTTATGTGTGATACGGCTAGAGATCTCGCAGCATCAACTCGACAGGTCACTAGACACAATCCAGATGTAATTATAGATGATTACATTCAGTTAATTAAAATGGAAGGATATGATCAAAGGAGGTTTGAGCTTGAATCTGTAATGAATGAATATAAATGGCTTGCAAAAACATATCATATTGTTCCGATTCTATTAAGTCAACTTAATCGTGACATTGAAAGAAGAATAGATCCAATTCCTAAAATGAGTGATTTAGCAGAATCTGGGTCGATTGAACAAGTTGCAGAGAATATACTATTTGTCTATTATGATTATAAGGTTAATTATGAAGAGAGCGAGCTTGGAAAGCATAAAACTCAGATTGTAGCCGCTAAAGTAAGATATGGTGAAAATAGAAAATTAACATTTGGATTTAATGGAGATAAGGTTTCTTTTACAGATAATCTTCCTGATCATCAAGATGATAAGATGATAATTGCTGACTCAAAAGAAGTAAAAGAAATGCTGACTAGAATTAACAAATTTGGACTAACCTAATGGGGCAGGTATATTATCTCGGATTTCATAGATAGTAAGCCAATTACCTGTCCCAAAGGTTAAGAAAATATATTATAACGGAGAAACAATATGAGAACATTAACAGTCACTAAAGTAAAAAGACACTTCCATCGCTATGGTATTCAGTTATCAACAAAAATGATAAATATACTGGACGACCACTTTGCAAGAGAAATTGATAAAATGGCTAGACGATGTAAAGAAGGAAATGTTAAAAGATTAACTCCAGAATTATTCTGGGTAGCACTCGGACATTTGGGTAGTGCTGCACAAGCAGAAAGAGAGGAGTGATGTGCGCAATGCCAAGTAAAAGCAAAGCCAAAGGAAATAGATTCGAAAGATTAATAGTAGAAATGACTAAAGACTTTTTTGAAGAGGAAATTAAAATTAAAAGAGCTTGGGGCTCTAATGGTGCAGCAATGGGACAACACGAAGAAGTAGATATATTAATAGGTGATGATTTTAAGATCCAGGCTAAGTGCCGTAAATCAATTGGGCAGTGGATGATACCTAATGAAAATGTTGACGCTCAAGTTGTTAAAGGAGATCGGGAAGAACCATTAATTGTAATGAAATATGATGACTGGCTGGAGATGCTTTCATTTGCTATGGCTGGTTGCTGGGATAAATACAGCAAGAAATGATGGATTTTTTAGGCTCCCTAAATTTTCATACACAGTCTTTATTAGTTTTTATAAAGAATTGAGGATTTACGCTGGTAACGTTGGAATTGGGACTAACACTCCTTACAAATGTGGCGTTACTCTTAAAAATGCAGAAGCCAGAGAACCGTCAAGACCCTGGCTTCATACTCACCCTGTATGTTAATTGGATGCCCACTTCCAAGAAACAAAATATTTTTTACTTTTTATAGATATATAAATATAATATTAATAAGGTCTTTCCCGCAACTTCTTTTGAGCAACTTTTGAAACTGCTTCTACCATAGGATAAAGAATCTTATTTGCTGGCAATCCTGGCGTAATTGATTTCTTTAAATGATTTTTTTCAAATGTATTCCCAGGTTTAATTATACCCGCTCCTTGTCCAATCGCCATAAGGGCTTCAAAAGCCCACACTCCTCCCACTCCAATCGGAGTATGTCTCAACCATCTTGAGGCATAAACATCCCAATCTTCCAACTCGTCTCCCCTTACTATATGTGCTGCCATATTTAATGTAGCAAATGCTACAGATAACATTCCAGATCCCATCCCAGCAATACCCTTCATAGTACTCGACCCATAATAATGTCTTTTTAAATAGCCGCCAAAAAAAGCATTTGTTCCAGGTGCGAATATTACATAATCCATCAAGAGCGTAACCGCTCCAGCTCTAAAGAAAAATGAATTAAATGCCGCAAGCTCTGGATTAACCTTCCTCATTGATTTTGTCATATTGGAACCAGCCGCCCAAAGAATAGTTTTAATCAAAGGATTCATTAAAAGAAGGTTAGACAAAACTTTCACTCCGCCAAATCCCAGCTTAAATCCATTGATAACCTTTTTATCTGGTCTACCTTTTGAATCTACAATGTCTGGAGTAACCGATAATACCGCATCTCTAGCAAGACGCCAGTCAAATCCAGCTTTTTGATTATGCCATATCTTCATTTTATTAATTGTGCTACCTGCTAACGGACCCCTTAATGCAGTCCCCACATGCTGATGGGATAAACCAAAGTCAGTTAAAAATGTATAGGCAATTCCCATCTGTCTGGCTTCAATTGAATCTTCTCTATCTGTATATCCAGTTGCAACAGCAGCCTTTACTCCCATAATATAACTTTGAGCTCTAAGCATTTGCTCCGTCTTATCAATCGATGGCATAACATCCAAATACATTTTCCCTGGATTTGTTGCGAATACTTTTGCAAATTGCGAAGCGCCATCAGTATAAGATGTATTCCTAGTTATCGCCCACTGTGCTACACGATCAAGAGTAGCCATTGAAAAAGGACTTCTCCCGCCCTTGACTTTTAAACTCTTTAAATATTTTCTATATTTTATTAATTCTGCCGAATTGCCAAAGTTGTCTTCTCCCTTTTTAATAATTCGAACAAGTCTATCAATTGCTTCTTTATTGGCAACTCTCTCTGAGGGTCTAAGGGTTTTTTGAAAATATGTATCTACCCAATCTGAGAATGTATTAATACCAGCTTTTCTAACCTGATCTTGCCACCATTCCCTTCTATCTCCCGTTAATTCCGATGCAGCAGCCATGTATGCTTCTCTACCAGAAAGATCCATCTTTAAGGCATAAGCTCCATAATTTACTATTCCCTGCAGTGGACCCCATAGTAAG
>Ga0208278_1001477_pt1 | contig 10996 bp, 8 predicted proteins | sample ETN01SmetaG_FD_185794 | JGI IMG/M metagenome (GOLD analysis project Ga0208278, IMG submission 185794) | Marine microbial and viral communities from oxygen minimum zone, Eastern Pacific Ocean - ETNP2014F12-01SV259 (SPAdes) (version 2) | ecosystem: Environmental > Aquatic > Marine > Oceanic ...
CAGTTGTGTATCCTTGAGAATCTAGTCGAGGACTTCTGCCTATAACTGAAACATAATTCCAATCCATCACAAGTCGGTCGCCACCTGTTGCTTTTTCTAATTGAATACCTGAACGAGAATTAATAAATGGTGTTCGACCAATATCAACCAAACTATTTGAATACTTATTTGGTAGAAGTGGTAAGTCAATTTTCGCTGTAACATAAGACACTACAGAATTATCATAAGAAGTTGATAGTGTAGACATCCCGCCGCCAACAGAAGATTCTTCTGTCTGCATGGTGCCGCCAGATTCATTCAAGAGTGTTGATGTGGGTGGTCGATCATACAATCCAAATCGTTTGAATTCTATACCCATGTTGGCATCTTCTAATTCAAAAGATGACCCTGCATTACTCTTACTGGAATCTGTTCCATCAAGAAGAATGTCACTTCCGGCATCTGAATAATATCCATAATCTTCTGTACCATCAAAGACTAAGTTGCTTGTATATTCTTCAGATGATTCCAATATAAAAGTATCACCGGCGTTTGTTGAACTTGCATCAGTGCCATTGAGAACTAATTGCCCCCAAACAGCGCCATGACCACCAGTATGAACCTCCAACATAATTCTACCATCTGTATGTGTAGGACTTTCTTCTATCATATACGTTGGTGGAGAAATAGAAGATTCTGCCAAAATAGCATCGCCGGGATTATTATCTTGACTTTCAGAATCTTCTAATATAATTTGTTTTTCATAATCGCCGGTAACATTGTTATAGATAGGAACACCAAACCGACGTTGAATTGGTTCATCAAACAAGATTTCGAAAGTAGAAGCAAGTATCGGCGAGAATCTTTCATCGGGTGAAAGAATCGGATCATAGATATCATCACCAAGTCTAGAACCAGCAGCTTGAACCCCAGCAGAGACAGATGAAGCAATTTTAACATTACCAAATACAGCAAAACCAGCTGGATGTACAGCTTTCTTTAATTTTGAAAGATAACTTTCAAATCCAAATCCAGTTTGTACTACATATGAAAATTGTTGATAGTAATAGGAATCTTGAATACGATTTAAATCTTCACCAATAAGACTTTCAATATCTACACCATAAGACTTGTTTGTTTCCACCGTCGTCGCAATTGTGGAAGTTCCTCTGGCAATGTTGGCCTTTACAATTTTTCCTGTTGCACCCGAATCGTCAGTAATGCTTAGTGGTGTTGGATTAACGCCAGTTGCACCAGCCAAAAGATCAATATAATTTTCATGAACGATAGAATCAGCAGCACCAGTACTAGAAGAATCAATCCCATCAAGGACCAACAGATCTGTTCCAGAAGCAGTATCTACATCCTGTAACAATTTTGCATTTGCATCAGTTCCATCAGAATCAGTTCCGTTAAGACTAATAACATTATTATCACCAGTTTCTTCATCTAATACGATACTTCCTTCATCTGTATAATATTGATCAGTTCCATTAAAAATAACATTACTATCTGATTCGTCTATGCTATAATTGGTTACTAAATAATCTCCAGCTCCACTAATAACATCATATGAAAATAGTCCGCCGGGAATATTTTTATTTCCTTCAAGTAACATTTTTTCAAGTTGGTGGCCGGGAACAGTCGATGGGCTTCCAATACTTTCTTCTGTTTCAATTACAATAACATCACCTACAGCATTTGCTGAGAGATAGGCTCCAAGTCCTTGACGTACTCCATCCTCAAGCGAAATACCTCCAGCGCCATAAATAGTGTCAGTAGCAGGTTCCAATCGCATTGGTGGATTATACATTGCATCAGGCTGTTCATAAACAACAGCGCTTCCTGCTGTCTCTCCAACACCATCCTCTAAAACAAAATGAGCATCATTTGTAGATGTAGCATTTAAAACAATTCTTTCACCAGATTGTTCATCAACTATTTTTTCATCTGTATCGGTAGTTTGATTAAGTTTTATTTCAGAATGTTTAAAGTCTGTTGCAACTCTATCGTTTTCTTCTAAAAGGATTCCTTCAGAATCGCCAGTCTCTAATGGTATTCTTACAACATCCTTAAATGTTGCCGATAAAACTTGTGTTGATGAATCATATGCTTTAACTTCGCCGACATAAGGATAAACAAGATCATTACCTGAAGTAAAAGTTCCTGTCACATCTTTTAAGGTAAGGTTTGCTCTGAATTCCATAAAAGGAACAGAACTGTAACCGAACCCTTCATTTTTAATCACCATATCACCGACTGACCCAATATTATCAGTGGTTGTTATAAGAGATGCGCCAGTACCATCAACCGTGTCAGCAGCTGCAATGGTAACAGTAGGAAGAGTTAAAAATCCACCGCCGCCAGTTCTTAAATATATTCCTTGGATTGAACCGCCATCAAAACTAAGGTCGGCAGCTGTTCCTTCTTCTAAAACCCAACGATCAGCAGCAGTACCGTAAGTATCAGCACTGTTTTGAAATAATGACCATTGCATACTTATCTTATAACCAGCATTAGCTGATACTGCATCAGTACCGTCTAAAAGAAGATTCTCATGAGGGTCTCCTGTAGTAGCGGTCTCAAGTTCAACCTCAAAATATTCATAATGTCTATTTGTTCCATTTTCTAAAAGAATAAAATCATTTTCATCTATACGTCTAGCATTATCATCTGTATAATATTTGCTAGTACCTTCCAGTACAATAGAGCCGTCAATGATAGAAACAAATCCTTCAGGTGGCTTTGTATTTGTCACCGTACTGAAAGTTAATGCATCACCAACCTTATATCCAGTTCCGGCATCCTCAATAGAAACTCCACTTACCCAACCCTCATTAAGATTCTCTATTCGAGCTTCTACAAGTCCATTACCAATATTAGCATTCGTATCGAAAACAACTGGGTCGCCAACACCATACAATGCACCTCTGTCTGTAACAGTTGCTTCACTTACTATATTTCTTATCGTAAATGACATGGGAAAATCTTGCACTGTAGATGTTGCAACAACATTTTCACCATCAACGAAACTATAGAGACTATTCAATGAATCAGGATTAAGTTCAAACTCTACTATCAAAGTACTGCCCTCAACAAACTCAACAGCAGAAGCAATAACAGCAGTAGCACCAGAAGTATCTCCCGTTATTGTAGACCCAATAACTTCTGAAGCAACCGCATTAGCTCCAGGCGTAGTTCTAATAATTGTTTGATTGCCCCATTTACCGTCTGAAGCTCTAATCATATATTTTTCTGGATATATAATTTCAGGGGTTTCACCAAGAAGCAACCGCATGAAAATCTTATGTCCTTCAGAGGTTCCTTTAGCTCGATACAATTCACGAATATTCTTTAGAAGTCTTCTCTTACTAACACCGTCTGCTAAGGTAAGAGGAATGGCATTCATAAACTCATCACGGAAATTGTCAAGGAAATCGTAAAGAGTGTTGTCAATATCAGCATAGTCCAACAATTGCTGAATAGTCTGGATAGGATTGGCACGATATCTGTCTACCGTACCGCTACCTGATATAGCACCTGTTACAGTTTCGCCGGTGACAAATTTTTGTTGTGATGTAATGAAGAGTCTTGGTGTGGTTGCATTATCCAAATTATCTACAAGAACTGTTGCTGTTGCTTTTGAAGTACCACCAGTAATCGTATCTCCTACCACAAACTTACCAGAAGTACCAGCACCATCTTCCAAAACAATTTTACTACCATCGACATTCAATACATAAGAAGCTGTCTCTAGATTCAATTGAAGTTTATCAATAGTTACTGTTAACTGAAGTTCACCGGCTTCAAGATATTGATAATAGTGTTTTAAAAATCTGGAAAATACCGGATGGTCTGATTGAATAAAATCCGGCAGTTGTCCGTCAATAAGAGGACTAACTTTATTATACAATTTTCCTGATGGTGGTTTAACAATAACAGTCATTTTATTTTATCCAAGCGGAAGTTGTGAAGGCCGAGTAACATACGATGTACCAGCAGAACTATCGCCGACTGCAACCGTATCAACATCACCTGTTACAGTAAGATTTGTAAAATCAATTTCTAATATCTGATTCCGTTTTGGTATGATATCATTAGAATCTGGAATTGTAAGAATTCGAATTTGAGAAGAAGTCACACCATCAACATCGCCTACTGTCGTAAATTCTATACCCTTAGTCGAAATAGTTCCATTCTCATAGTCTACTGTCCCAGCATCAAAATTTTCATAAATTCTTTCGCCAGAACTAAGATAAAATATTCTCAAATTTCCTTTACCATCATCATCAAAAAACATTTCATTTGTAGCATCACCACTAATCTTAAATCCTGTAGAAGAAACTATTCCAGCCAAAGTTTTAGCGTGTTTTCTGTCCCCTGCTTCTGTTGATGAAATTGTAGTAGTTGCACTAGAACTATCTCCTGTAATAACCTCTCCAACGGTAAAAGAAAGACTGTTGGAGGAAATATAACTTAGCGGAGTTGTTGTGTTAATAATTCTGGCAGTTGCTCCACTAGTAGCACCAGTAATTACTTCACCAGCAGTAAATGTTCCTGTAATTGTCCCCACAGTTAAAGAAGGAGCAACAGCAGGAACATAATCATCACGATGGCGTATTGGATTATAAAAAGAATTATCAAAATTAATAGTGTACAACGTCGATGCATTGAGAGTAGGAGTGAATTTCTTAGCCATCCTGACAGTTGTAATATTACTGGTAATTGATGTATCAGTATTGTCAATCAAACCAGTTACCTTCGAATGCCTATACATCCCCTCAAACTGTTCAAGACTGTCATCATTAAAAGTTTGTAATGTATTTGTAACAGCGGTTTTTAATGTATCAGAAGATTTTGTTGTTGCACTTGAATCAAATTTAAATATTACATTCAAAATTAAATAAGTTATAGCTGGATCAACAACAACAGGCGTAATTGATGCAACAGTAAATGGAGCAAGGTCTGCAACCAGCTGGGTTTTTTCATTTGTTGTTAAATCAAGTCCTGTGGTTGACTTAATAGAAATAAAAACTTTACCATATTCTGGTGTAGATACTACACCAAGACTTGTATCGTATGACCCACTCTCTCCACCGAACACCTGTACAGTTTGGGTGTTTGGATAATATTTCTTTACAAACACTTTATAATCTTCAGCAGTTACACATCTGCCTTGAGAGGCATAATCAAGAGGAGCATTATATTTTATTGACTGAAGTGATTCTGCTTCTGAACCAGAATTAGCTGCGGCAACAGTGGACACTGCCACATCAGTAACCGTTCCAATAGCAGCTGCATTTGTAAATATTGCTGCACCGTTTGCTGCTGCCTTGTTACTAACAACATATGTAAGGATAACAATGTTACCATCTTCTAAAGCATTACCAACTACACCATCACCAAAATATACTTCGAACTTCCCTACTTCAACTTCTTGAATAAAATAAACATTACTTGTAGCTGATACTTGAGTTATGTCTGTTGCTTCAGTATATGTTGCGGTATCAGAATTAGATGATGAAGTTTGAACCTTAACAGTCAATGTGGTTCTGTCTGCTCTGTTATCCGTGAGAAGAAATCTTTGATCACCATCAGACGAGTCAACTGTATATCTTGTTGAAATAAAAGTCCCCTCATAAATTTTAGTATTCAAAAAGGGGATGATATTCCCAATAGTAGATGCTGTTGCATCAGAAGCTGTTACAAACTGAAAATCTGTTCCATCAACACTGGTAGTGAAAACAGTACCGGCAGGCATTGTCACAGAAGTTAAGGATGTGGTATTTAAATTCACATCAACAGTAGCCACTGAAGCACGAGCAGAATTAGGAACATATCCCAAAGTCTTAGCGTGAGAAACTATACTTGAGCGCAACGACGCACTATCTAGGAACATTTCATTCGCCAACATGTTCGCATTGAAACCAAGATAGTGTGTATTATATGCAAGGACATCTAGCAGAGCATTCATGCCAGAACCTTCAAAGTCATAGTCCGTAAACTCTGTCTGTCCCTTTAGGAAAATTTTTAGATTGCTTTTTACATCATCAAAATCAAACTCTGTCACTGTCAATCTTTTTTTATTTACAGCCATTATCGTAATCTCTCTAAAAATATTGTTAAGTCTACAAGTTCTGTTGGAGCATTAACAACAAAAAATGATATTGTGCATTCATATTCATTGCGATCCAAATTTGGCAAAACATCAATACCAATTATTTTCGCTCTAGGTTCATAGTTTACAATTACATCTTCTATAAGTCTTGTAAGAACATGGGCTGTTAATGGAGTCATTAGTTCGAACAACATATCTCGTACACCAGACCCAATCTCTGGATGGAAAGGTTTCTCATAATGATTGGTTAATACGAGATTACGAATTGAACGCTTGATGGCTTGAATATCTGTTACTATATTAATATCTTTCGATACAGATTTTTTTCCAAAGAAAAGGTCCAAGTCTATATACTGTCTTGCATTACGAGCAATATCGTTTTGACCTTGTGCATCTTTATGAGCAGTTGGTGTTGCCATTATAGACTCCTGTTTTTATTATTTATAAGAATCCGCAATATAAATTTCAGAAATTACCGACTCAATATTGTCATGCCAATAATTTAAAAACCTGTGTACTCTTGGATACTCTGGTCTAACATCAGCAGTTTGCCAAATGAACTCTTGAAGGATGTGCTTATAGTCAGGCATCCAATATAGGACACGTAAAGTTACTATAGTATTTCTTATCCGTATCATTGTTAATTAGGATCAAATTTACTGTTAAATGTAATACCACCTATTTTAAATGGCCTGCTGGAAAATCCGACAGTACTAATATTTTTCTTTACCCAGTTAATACCTTCCCTTTCGATTGCATCCACAGGTGTGGTAACTTTAGTTGTTGTTGCTCCCGATGAAACAGTTGTAAATTTTTCAACTAATGTAAATGCTCCCTCATCCTTTGTAGGCAATTCTTCAGTTTTATCAGGGTCACGCCAAAATTCTTTAAAAGAATCTGATGCTTGAGTTGCTGCATCAGTAACAGAAGAATTTAAAACTTGAACAGAAGGGGTTTCTTCTTCTGCATCAGCTGCGGCCTGTAATATTCCAGCAGCTTTTTCAATTGCATCGCCGCCAGCGGCCGGGATAGTAAAATTGGGAATCGAATTACACATATCTCCGGCGCCTGGTAGGCCCGCTGCAGCTGAAGCGGCAGCAGAAACCAAAGAATCCAAAGAAGTGCCACTAGCGGCTAACGCATCACCCGCTGTTGATTGAAGTCCAGACAACGTGGCAGTATGAGCTGGACTCCCAGAAGATAAACCTGATAACTTTGTCAATTCTCCTTGTAAATCCACATCAGGAAGTCCGGGCAAATCAGGAATCAAACCTTTCGGTACTTTGCCAGAAGTAATATCGGCAGCTTCAGAAACTAATGTATCCAAAGAAAATCCACCAGCAGATAATCCAGTATCAAATTTTGATTTAAGACTAGCTAATTTTGTCTTATAAGCAAAACTGCCGGGAGACAAACCAGACAAACTTGTTAATTCTGATTGCAAATTCACATCAGGAAGAGCTGGCACTTCAGAAATCATTAATTTAACCTCTCCCATTAATTCATTAACATCTGTATCCAAGAGAGTTTTAAGTGCTGATGCATCAATTTCTAATCCATCAATAGAAGTATTCATAGTCTTTTCAAACTTACTTTGTATATTATTAAATTTTTCACTTGCGCCGCACAAGCTTGGGAGTTTAAAATCAGACATAATTACCTCTTAATCTTCCAAATTGTTCACAGTTGTTTCGGTAACATCAACAGCACCTGTTCTCGTTTTCGGAACTGTTTGTGTATGATTAACACCAACATCAACAAACAAGAATGTATCAGCACCAACGTGTTTATAATAATCAGCATCGTAACGAACATGTGCATCACCATTATAATCAATAGTATGTACACCCGTAATACTATGAGAATGAGTTCCACCAGTTGTTCTTGTTACATCTGCCCCAACAATCTCACTTAGCGTAGTCTCAGATTTGATTACCATTGCATCAGCTGACTTCATATTTAACTTATCACCAGAAGAAACTGTTACAATACCAGAAGCGGTAGATGCTGTCATATTTGTTTTTGCACTCAATATCATGTTGGCAAGAGTTATAGCAGTAATGTCATTAACAACATTCAGTTTACTTCCTTGTATTCCATTAACAATTCTTGTTTCGCTTCCTTCAATAATAGTATCTACATCTTCACCAACTCTACCCTTTACATTTTGTTGGATGTTATATGAATGGCTCCCCATAATTTCTTCTTCACGATTGCCACCAGACTCTGCAACACCAATCTTGACACGATGATTCTTATGAATTTTTTGACTGTAGTTTCCCTCGACTTCTAAATGATAATCTCCCTTAACAAGCTCTCGTACTGTTCCTTCAATTGTTATATTTACATCACCAGTTATAGAAATATTAGAGTCGCCCGCGATGATTTCATAATTGTCACCAATTACTTTGACAACCTTTGTACCAGTGGGATGTATCTCTTCAAATGTTCCAGAGGTATGTTGAGTAAATAGTCTTTCTGCGCCAGGCGAATCATCTATCTCATGAATATGGCCTGATTCACTTTCATGTACATGGTTATATGGATATTGTCCAGATATATACGTTGCAGCATATTTTTTAATTGACTTAGGATCGGGTTCATCCCACCAGCCACGAGTCTCTGGATCACCAAATGCGCTACCGGGCGATACTGATGGAATATATGGTTGTACCGCCGTAGGAATACCAGTTCCTTTTACATCTGTTTCTGTACTATTATCATCTTCACCAACCGTTTCATCAACTTCATCTGGGTCGCCGCGTAATCGTTGTAACCGTCTATTGATAAGAGAGGTATGTGTCTCTGATGCAGCTCCTTGAGCAAGTCTATTAGTATCGGGTTCCATGATTTCATGGCCAGATGGCATCTCTAAAGTAGTGGGATATGGACCATACTGAGGCGTGCCAATATAATGTTCTTGGGCTATTGGATCACCATTAAGGTTTTGTGAACCGCTTCGCGGGTCATTAAATCCCTTTCTAGGATTTGCACCTTCGCTTGGTGTTCCCGGCAAGGAACCTATAATAACAGGTTGTTGTTTTTCTTGTGCATCCCGAAAAAAACCAATAACCCAGCTACCCTCAACAAGAAATGAGGGAGTGTTTCCCATACCATGCATAGAGGGGTCTGTTACAGGATGCATAACATGAGCCCACGGTAAATCAATAGTAGGAAGTAAATTTAAATCTTCAGTATGAAATCCAAGACAACGAACCCGAACTCTACCAATACGTTCAGGATCATTTCTATCTTCTACAACACCAACAAACCAGATGAACCCATCCTGGCCCATAAAATAACTTTGTTCTGCCATGATAATCCTTTAATAGTTCTTTGAAACTATTTATAAGGATTAGTGTAAGTCTGGGTCACGGCCCAGGCGCTTGGCTTCGGGGTCATACTCTTCATACTCAGCCTCAACCCCTTGTTCAAGATACATTTGCAGCAGGTCACTCGCCTCTTGAAGTGAAAAGGTGGTTCCCAATGTGCCTTCCTTCGTAAAAATACGGTATCTGGTCATCGTAAGGGGTATTTAGACTTTTTGATTCCCCATAGATTTGAAAGAGAGGTTGCCTGCTACTATGACACGATCTGAATCTGTCGTAGACTTTTCCACACCGTGATACAGCCAGCCGGGGAATAATGCGATATCTCCTGACTGTGGCTTGACAACGTGGGCTTCTCCTTGCCCGTCAGGGAAGATAATAGGCTGAGTGGTTTCGTCCACTTCCGCATAATAACAGAACGCCCAGGGGTGCGGCCAGTGGTCATGTATCTTGGTGAAGTCTCCCCGTCTACCGATAGAACCCCAACAGTCAAATACTTCCATCTCTACAGGGTGCGGAGAATTCTCCTTGGCCCACTGCATCGCATCGTCTGTGATTGCCTTGAAAACCTCATGTTCACGGTGCATATACCATTCGGTCATATCCGCCTTGACGTTGGTCTGCCGGTTCATCTTGTCGCCTTGGGCCAGAATGATATCCTTGACCTTGTGAAGGCCGATGTTGGTCACACAAATTGGAAACGTCACATCAAAAGCCACGGAAGCCGGATGGTATCTGAGTTCCTTATGTCTCTGGCCCCATGTTGCGGCTGAGGTGTTTCCCGAAGTCTGGGTTCGGCCTATCTGATCAGCACTCAATGAACGCCTTATCTTAGACCTGTCAAACGACTCAGCAAGTTTTCCTAACCTATCCATAATAACCCTTCTCCTCTGGATACCAACACCAGCCAGTCGCAATATACTTGTTCTGAGCATGAACTGGGTTCCCTCTGTGTTGGAACATCCATGCTGCGGGCCAGATGACAGCCTTGCCCTTCTGGGGTTGGCTCTTTATGTTCTGGTACAGAAACTCTGTCTCCCCCTCGCCGGGTTTAGTGTCGTTCAAGTAAATCACCCACACCAGAGCCCTGGCACAGTTCTCCCAATGGGAAACCTCTGCATGGAAGTTGTGGAAACCGCCCCCAAAGGGCTCAGTACATTGTATTTTTGTCTCAGGCATTACGATAGACTTTGCACCCCTGTAGACTGACGGGAACTTTTTACTGTACTGGCCGTACAGATTTTTCTTTACAAGCTGTATGGGCCCCCACAGCCGGTGATCTTCGGGAAGCCATTTCTGGATGTCCCTGCGAGTGTCACGGTCAGCCACTACGGTTTTTCCTCCATGTCCGCCGAGGCGGTGCCACTCTATCAGTGCGTCACATATCTTTTCGTCTAGAGCCTCTGGAACGGTCAAGACGAATGAACTCAAATCTTGTATCATGGGCTTTACTCCGTAACAGGATGCACATCACCGGCATCAAGGATGGTATCGACCGGCTCACCATAGATGTGCTGACCAGAGCCATATGCTCTCCTGTCAGGCCCTGTCTGTGGTTTGGATGTGATGA
>Ga0208278_1001481_pt1 | contig 10965 bp, 9 predicted proteins | sample ETN01SmetaG_FD_185794 | JGI IMG/M metagenome (GOLD analysis project Ga0208278, IMG submission 185794) | Marine microbial and viral communities from oxygen minimum zone, Eastern Pacific Ocean - ETNP2014F12-01SV259 (SPAdes) (version 2) | ecosystem: Environmental > Aquatic > Marine > Oceanic ...
CTTGTGTTGTTGTTCAGCTTTCGAATGCTTTTTTCCTCAAGGCATCAGCTTTTGCTGAACCGCCTCAAGTCGAAGGCATCCTGATCAGGAACAACTGCTGGCTTTCATCCACCTTGTGTCAAGAGGGAATCAGGGGGATCAACCTCCAGGATCCAAGCCAGGATTCCGCCTTCCAGATTTTTGACCCTTTGAAAAATCCCTGTTCAGAAGTCCTGAGGCGACCAAGGCAGAGCAGGACCAGACCTGTCAGTAAACGACAATCATGCGTTCCCGATCCAGGGATTCGATTTCCTGGGTAGATGGTGTGCCCTTCAAGCCGAGAATTCGCCTATTCCAGGCTTTCCCGGATACAGAAAAAGTGGATCGGGGTTGAGCAGCAAATCCTGGAAGAACATTTTGATTCCGGAAAATCAGCAGTCGAGCTTCAGAAATGGCAGGAAGCTCTGGAAGATCCCAAACCCGGAAATCAACAGGATGAACCCGGAGCTCCGTTTCGGGATCTCCGGGAAAGGATGGGTATGACCGAAATGGGCTGATCGGGTTACTGCTTGTTCCCGTCCGAATCGTACTTGACGACGAAGAGGTCATTGCTTCCTGAATTGCTGTTCCCGTCCAGCCCACCTTCGGTGTATCCTGTGACATAGACATTCCCGGAGGAGTCGGTTGCAACTCCCTTGGCATAATCATTTAAAGAAGTCCCCAACTGCTGGGTCCCGATCCAAGGCGCACTGCTTGAACTGCCTCCGGAAACTTCGAATCCAGGCTCGAGGCTGGTGTAAAGGACGCTATCCCCATTGTCACTGGTGGCATTGTCGACCCTGATCCGGTAGTGATTGGGATATGAAAGATCTGCTGCCGGAGTGAAGGAAAAGGTCTGTCCTGATCCCGACCAGTTGTTCAACATCACACAGGAAGAGAAATTGTCACTGCTGAGCTGGAAGGTTCCTTCACAAACACCACTGTAATTGATCCAGAAGGACCCCGAGTTCATCGGTTGACTGAAAGACACCGTGATGTTGTCGATGCTGGATGCATTAAGACCAGTTGCATTGTCAGAGGGATCGGTCCAAGTCACATAAGTTCCAGAAGTTTGATTTCCAGACCCACCACCACCATCGTTGCAGTTACCGACGTGAGGATGAAAGACGGCGGAATCCTTGCCGTAAACCAAGCACATCAGTTTATCGGGATAAGTGGTTTCGGTTTCGTTGTCCTGATGCCCCATTCTGAGGGTATCGTTGTCCCGGTTGTAGTAAATGATCATCCTGTGGGTTGCATTGTCAGGAGGACCATCGACGGCGTCACATCCCGCGATGTCGAGGGTGACGTTGTCGCCCCAGTCGTTGGCAGTGTAACCACAATTCTGACCGGCGTTGAAGCTACTGATCATGGCGGCATCATGCAGGGTCATTTCCGCACTGAACCTTGAAAGCAATACCTGGTAAACGCTCAGGTTGTCCTGGGTCGCGTTGTCATAGACGGAAGTAGTGGGGTAGACAGCCGATCCGGCCTGCTCGGCTCGTCCATCATAACGCTGTTTCCAGTCGAGGCTGCCACTGCAGCTGGCGTTGTCGCTGCTGTAACCGGTTTGGATGTACTCAAAACCTTTCGAGGTGAAGCCCCATTGGTCAAGCACATCATGGGTTTGTATGCCGCCGAGTTTGTCATTCGAGTCGGATGGGCGGCATGCATACCAGTCCTTGTCGTTGTCCATGCTTCCCGCGAACCAGTTGGGCAATTCGCAGCCCGTGTCGTCGCAGATGATGATTTCATGGAAGGCATTCGGGATCAGTTCATACTCAATCGAAGTCGAACCTTCGTTCTGGTAGGCACAGCCGTGGGTGGTCCAATCTGCCTGATCCATTTCACAGACAGTGACGATCAGCATGCCGTCATCACTGTCGTCGTATTGCATCACGGTCTGCATCCGGCCGCTGTGGTCGGTTAGTTTGTCGGTGCTGTTGTCATTGAAGTTCCGTGAATCCCCGAAGAGGTATTCCCAGTTCACCGTGAGGTTGTCAAACAGGTCGTCATCACTGACATAGATCGTCCATTGCAACTGATCCAGGCCGACACGTTCGGCGGTGATGCTTTCAATGACCGGGTTGGTGTCAATCGTGGTGGAGGCACTTTCATTGTCCGTGACATAGACGATGAAGTGTGCGGTCACCCCGATTTCCTGGAGGTTGGAAACCCGGACCTGTAGTTTCTGCGGACATTGGCCCGTAATCGCCTCGTCAGTAAAACAAATGCTGCCGCTGGAAGGGGCACTATAACTGGAGATGATGTCTTGATAGCCGCTGCCGTTATCCGATATATCCCCACTGTCTGGGGAAAAAGTTCCTCGGGTCCCGTCTGTGACCGGCAGGGATAGGTTATCAACAGGGCGCAAGCGCCAACTTAATTCATCATCACTTCCGTCTCCAACGGTGTCCACTCGGACCTCGATTGATGCGTTGTCATCCACACCAAGTTGGAACGGCCTTTGGATGCGTGTAATGCGCGGAACACGCAGTTCACGGTCGTCCAGAATCGGAGCCATCCTCAGCGTCAGCAGGTTGGTCCCTTCGTTGACGGTGTGCTGCACCTCACCGGTGAAGATTTCCACAAAGACCGAATTGTTATCGTGAGTGTATTTCTGCCAGCTGGTCCAATTGTCCGAGGGATCGTTGAACGGACGATAGGCATGACCGGTGATGGTGTAGTCAAAATCAACGATCAGTTTTTCCACCGTGCCGGTCCACTTTCCGGTGGTGTCGTCATAGACCAGCTCCTTGTCGGAGATGATCTGTTTGTTGCCGTAATTGCGGACGATGTCCAGCGCAAGACGGTCGATCTGGTCGTATGTCCCGAGGAAGCGTTCTGCCCGGGAGGAACCACCCAGGCTGATTTCAAGGGTTACGGATTCCGGGGAGGATTCCTCGAGCATTTTCTGCTCGTCACGCTGGGCGCAACCCCATGCGGTGAATCCGGCTAGAAGGATGGCGATCAAAGAGCGATGAATCTTCCTCATACCTACCTCTCATGGGTTGAGGGAAGAACCGGACAGCCTCCTTAAGTTATCCGGATCAAAACTTTTTAATGGATGGCTTTAAGATTGACTAAAAACTAAGCTACCATTCACCTTAAACCGATGATCAATCTTAGCAAGGGAAAAATCAGGATATTTTAAAAAAAGTGACATTATTTTAAGTTTATCAAGGAGAATTTCAATCTTTTGTTTTTTAACTTTAGATTTTTTTTCAAACCGGTGGTTCAAGCAATTGAAATCAGCCTTATCCAGATGCAGAAAAGTTTCTAAACGGGCTCTTGACGGTCCCTTTCTGATGAAGAATAGTGTGGTTGGTAAAGCCAATATTTCAAATCAGCGAATTCAAACATTGGAAAATGGGGGCAAATGGATGAATACAAAAAGGCAACTTTTGGCGGGGGCTGTTTCTGGTGCCTGGAAGCGGTTTTTCAAAAAGTAACGGGGGTAAAACAGGTGGTTTCCGGATATTCCGGTGGGCAGGGAGCAAATCCGTCGTATGATGCGGTCTGCAGTGGGTTGACCGGACATGCGGAAGTGGTGCAGCTCGATTATGATCCGGGGCAGACGGATTACTCGATATTGCTGGACTGGTTCTGGCGTTGCCATGACCCGACCACCCTCAATCGTCAGGGAGCAGACGTTGGATCCCAATATCGGTCAGTAATTTTCTGTCATGACCAAGACCAATTGGAACAAGCAAGGGATTCCAAGGAAGCACAGGAAGCTTCCGAAAGTTTTGTTGATCCTGTCGTCACCGAAATCGGCATGATTCCAGAATTCTATCCGGCAGAGGATTATCACCAGAATTACTATCGTGCCAATTCCGGAGCAGGCTACTGTCAATTCGTGATCCGCCCGAAGATGCAAAAGCTGGGTTTCGAGTAGAACCAGGGCATCTATATTGTTCAATTCGATGCTGTTTCTGAGGGCAATCCCCTCCAAACCAAATCCACTTTGGAACCAGAGTGTTGAACCCTCTTGAAAAACTATTCCAGAATAAGACCTCGGCAGATCCTGGCTGGGGGCTCAGTCACTGCTTTGCCTGTTCCCAACGGATTCGCAAAGGGATGCTCTTCCCCGAAGATCAGGTGGCATTTTGCGAAAGGTGTTTCCACTCGACTCCCTGTTGGTGCTGTCACTTGCCCTGTGGTCCTCTGCATCGACGATTGAGCGATGACCGGATCGTCTGCCAACATTGCTACAGCACTGCCTTGCTCAGCCCTCGTCAACTAGGGCCGCTCTAAGAAGGAACGATACGTTTTTTTCAAAAGCAGATGCAGATGCGGCTGAAAAATCGTCCTCGGTTGAAGGTTACGGACCAGCGTTACCTTCTGAGGGAATTCGAGATTACAGATCATACCTTTGGGCTATACACCAATTCAGTGGAAGAAGAGACGATCTTCATCATCACCGGTATCGCGGAAGATAGAGCCTGGATCACCCTCTCCCGTGAACTGACACATTTCTGGCAGAAACAAAACTGTCCCAACCCTCAGGCTCTGGTCCTTGTGGAGGGTTTTGCAGAATGGACTGTCTATAAGCTGGCAGAACATCACGGGTTGGAACGGGCGATGCTTTCAATGCGAAGAAATGTTGCTGAACCTTATCACACCGGGCTTCATGCACTTTTGGGACTGGAACAAAAGCTTGGGGTCCAGGGAGTGGTTCATCTGGCCAGAACAAAAGCAGGTCTGAACTGAGATTTGCTCCTATTGAATAGATAAATTAATCTGATCCTGAAAATATAAAATAAAACTACATTTGTTTCTGAAATAATGATTTAGAAATATGGAAGATGAATCCCTTTTTAAAGAACTGGACACATTTGAAGAGCTTCAATCTCCTTTTCTGTTGTTTCCAGTCCTGCATAGGGAACTCGAGAGCCTGAACCGCCTCAAACGCAACCGTGAAAAATCAATCCTGGTCTCCAATGTCCTCAGCGGACTGCATCTTGGAGAAGAAAGGCCAGGGCCTGAAGAACGACTGGATCTCTCTGGTAAAAGGCTTGGTAAAAGCCTCGATAACCCGTTGGCCGATCAACTTTGTTCGAAACTCGAGTCCAGTCCGATGGATTCGGAAAGCCGTCAACAATTGCTTGGTTTGATGTTGGAACGAAGGGAAAGCGTAAACTTGCAAATGAGCCGGGATGGGTATCTTCTGGCCCTTTTTGAATTGGAAAACCCTCAAATTAGTGCTGTAAAAATCAATACTGGACTCTATTGCCAGGAGCTCTATCTGCTCCGACTTTATGAGAAACTCAAGGAGATGGCATTAAAATTCAAACAAAAAATTCAGGATACCAGGTCTGAAAAAGACACCGTGCTCATGGGGAAAAGCACAGAGCTCCAACATGGAGTGACCTACATCGAGAATTGTGCTTCAATCTTAAAAACCACCCCTCTAAAACAAAATTATGAATTGGATCTCCGTCACGGAAAGGTTGGGAAAAAAATATCGGTCAAACAACTTTCTTCAGGTTATGATCCTTTCAGCCGCAAACTAAGCCACTTACCGCTAGCGGATGTTACGTTGAATCAGATGCTCGAAATCATGCATCTGTTGGAAAGGAACAATCCTCTGGTTGGATATCATCAGTCCCTTAGACATGAAATCCTGGCTAGGCTGGCTTTTGCGGATGCACTTCTGACGAAAGATTCCAAAAAGGAAAAAGAGGGTGCGAGTCAATTTTCCAAAGCTTTGACGACGATCAGCCAAGCCATGGCATTAGTAGGATATGCCCCGAATCGTTCGGTGGAAATTGCGACGATCGTCCGTTATGGGCAGATTGTATACATGATTGCGAAAATATACCGTTTGCATCAAATCCCTCTGCCTAATGCTCATCAGGAAGTGATGAATAAAGCGGTTCGTGTTCTGCAGAAGGTCGCTGAAGATAAGAATGCCAAAATTATTCAGCAAAATTTACTCACATTCATGGAAAACAACTGAAAACCAAACCTGTTCAAAAACTTCCTAGATTGTGAAACGGGTTTAGGGTAAGCAACGATGCAAGTGGTGATCAGTCCCATGGAGGCTTTTTAGAAAAATGGTTTAAAGTTGTTAGGTTTGAATGACAGGAAGTCAATCCATCCTGGATCATCTTCATTCAGCGAACGTCACTGCTTCTTAAGCCGGCAACGATCTCGGTATAAAACGGCATCTCAGCCTTTAAATACCCATGCCGGATCAGGAAGTCGATCATCACCAGATTGCAGTTGAGTTTGATTTCTTCGGTTTCGGCGATCAGGCGTTCGACTTCCAGGAAACTTTTCAGCAGAAAAGATTCCACTTCCCCGTCCTGATTACAAGGCACGAAGTCTTCTGGAAGGATGAGATCATAACAAAAGAGGAGGTCGCGTTTGATCTTTCCCTGATTCTCCATGAAAAGAGAAACATGGCCGCAAAGTTGTGCATGAGCGGCAAGCTCTGTTGGAATTCCTGCTTCTTCGAAACATTCCCGGGCCATCACCTCGTGTGTTTGCATACCTGCGGTAAGACCACCGGCCACCAGGTGATCGAGATGACCTGGGTATTGGGGACGGTCCTTAGCACGTCTTGCAAGCCAAAGCCTCTGTCGTTCGGGATCTCCTGCAATGCCGTTGAGATGGACACCATAGCTGCAGATACCGAACAGGGAGGCGGCCGCACGTTCCAAAAAAAATACTGGTTCTGCATCAAAGCTGATCGAAACCCGATAGAGTTCATCACGCCAGCCAGGAACACGTCCTTTGTCCTTCCAGTCTTCAAGAACCTCTGCCAAGGCATCCGTTCGTGCTTCCTGAGTTTGTAGACGTGAATGCAGTGAAACTTTCATATTTTCGGTTTCAAAGACTTCGGGTAGCTCACGGAACCAGGACAGGCATTGGACAGGAATCCAGCCCAATGCCTGGTTTTCCCAAAAAAACGGAACAAAGTTGTCCAGATTTTTCTGATTGCAACGCCTGATCCATCGCATCAGACCATGACCTTTCGAAGAGGGTGTCTTGGCTTGGTGGGTTGAAGAAGAGGATCTGGTCATCAGTTCATGTTGGAAGATGTGAAAGGGAAGAATCTCTAACGAAATGAGGGGCAATTTATCCTAAAAACATTCAAGATGCAGTTCCGAAATGATAAAGGCTTTTCAGCAACTGGAGTGCTATTCCAGATTTTCTGAACAGGCTTGAGCTTTCTTCCAAGAACGTCAGTCTTGAGATTCATAGGGGGAGTCGTCCATCTAAATGGATGATTTGAAATAAAATCCAAGTTTCATTTCTAGAATTCGATGCTCAAGGATGAAGCGGACATCGGGTTGATCGAATTGGTCCGAAAAAGTCTGAAGGATGCGTTTGATGAATCAGGTCCAGCCGAGCATGAATTTCCTGAAGATCCTGAAACAGTGAGTGGAGTTTTTGTCACCCTCAAACATGACGGTATGCTTCGGGGATGCCGAGGATGCGTGGAAGGGCGTTTCCCTCTCCATCAAACCGTCTGGGAAATCGCCCGCAGCAGTGCTTTTGACGATCCTCGTTTTGCCCCCCTAACCCGCAGAGAGTTGGAGGATTTGGAAATTTCCGTTTCCCTTCTGGGGGAGATGGAGTCTGTAGATGTGGAAGATCCTTCTCAGTTCCAGAAACTGTTGAGGCTTGGGAGAGACGGCATCTGCCTGCGTCTTCAAGGCAGATCCGCCCTTTTTCTTCCCGAAGTTGCTACAGAACAGGGATGGGATGTTGAAACCACCCTCAGTCGCCTCTGTCGAAAGGCGGGACTGGAGGAAGAGGAGTGGCGTAATCCGGAAACGGAAATCTTACGATTTCAGACAAAGCATTTGGAAGCGTGAGATGCCTTCCGGAATTAATTCGTTTTGGGGTCATAGTAACTCGTGGCCTTTGTCGCCCCAAGCAGCAGCATGAAATTGAACAACACGGAAATCAAAGCTGCCTCATTATAACTGCCGCTCAGGTTTTCTGAGGCCCCAAAAAGGGGTGGACCTATCGCGCTTGCAAAAACCATCGCTCCCATAAAGACTCCGTTTATGGAACCCAGATGTTTTCGTCCGTAAAAACGAGGCCAAGCGACAATCGAAAGACAGCCCCAGATACCCCCCTGGATCCCATAACAAATGATGACCATCCATCGAGACCAGATTTCCTCATAGGCAAGAAGCCCGATTGATCCCAGCCCAAGACAACCGACCAAAAGCATCAGTAAATACTTCAGCGGCATGCGGTCACTGGCCCATCCCGCAATGAAATGGCTGATGACGCTGAAGATCGACATCGGCAGGAATACCGAATACGCATCGTATCTTGAAAGTCCTGCTAAATTGCCTATTGAACTGATGTGAAAGGTAAAACCCGTGACCATTACAGACGAAGAACACATGCCTAGGCAAAAAATCCAAAAATTGTAACTTCGCAGGGCTTCCGCAAGAGAAACTTCACGTTCCGAAGATAATGTTGTATCACCAGATGTGGGGGTTTTCCCGTCCATCAGCATACCGCAGTCTTCCGGTTGATCTCTGTAAAACAGCCAACCCAGGCAGGCCATTCCAAAACCACAGATGAGTGCCATCAGTATCATACTGCCAGGGTAACCGAAACCATTGATGAGGCTATTCATCAACAGTGGTGCACCTGAAAAACTGAAAGCTACAAATAACCCGCTGATCCCGCTAGCCAGTCCTCTTTGACGGTCAAACCATTTGGCCAAGGTATTCCGGCTGACCATTGCCATGATGCCTTGTCCGAACTGGCGCAGCATGAGGAAAATGATGGTTATCTCTACTAAAGCCAGAGTAGTACGAGGGATTCCGTGAAATACTTTTTCAAGCATCTTCAGCATCCACACCGACTCTGAAAAAAGCAACAGCGCAACCCCCAGTCCTGTTCCGGCGAACAGAATCATGATCCTCGATCCCCAAAGATCATAAAAACGCCCGGCCAGAGGCAGCAACAGACTGCTAAGGATCGTCCCGGTCATGTAGGCTAGACTGATTTCAAGACGGTTCAACCCGGTATGAATGATCAGATAATCGGTATAGACTCCGACGCCCATGGTCTGTCCGGGGATGCTTGCCATGATCCCGATGGTGGCAACCACAACAATCCACCAGCCATAGAAAAAAGGAAACCGAATGGGCGCAAAAGGGAATTCCGGTCGAACAAAAAAAGAGGTTTTCATGCAATAATAGAGGATTCTGGGTCGGGTCTGCTTTTCAGCAGGATTCAACCTTCAAGATACAGGATGAGTAGGAGATTTTGAATGGATAAGGAATTCAGTAAAGACTTGTGGAATCCTGAGGGGGGCGAGTGCGCCAGCGTTTGTGCATCCAGAAATACTGTTCTGGATAACGGCGGATCGTGCTTTCCAATCCTGCCAACATCTGCTGGGTCAGTCTTTTAAGATCTTCTTCCTGCGTTCCAGTTTTTTGGAAATCGAACTTCTGGAAACGGATTTCAATCCGATTTCGGATGTAGGGGCAGGTAAAGAGTAGAATCGGACTTTGCTGCATCAGATGGAAGGATGCTGCACCAGTGTTGCTGGATGCAGTCCTGCCAAAAAAATCAACAAAAACCCCTTTTTTGCGTTCATCCTGGTCGATCAGCATTCCCACAACCCGATTCTGCTTGAGGGCGTCCCAGATTCTCAGGGTTGCTTCTTTTCCTTTTTCAATTGTGTCAATCTTCCATCTCCGCCGGGTTTCGTTCTGGAGAAGGTCCGTTAGAGGGTTGGCTTGGGCACCAACATACATGGTGGTTGCAAAGCCCTTTTCTGTAAGTGCTGGGCATAGCGGTTCCCAGTTTCCGAAATGAGCTCCTATCATTAATACACCACGGCCTTCATTCAACGCCTCTTCAAGTAATTCAAGGTTGTGGAAACAGACTTTTTCCTCAAGAATTCCCTGCCAGGATCTCATCCTCAACACATCCAAGGCGAATCTTGCACCCCATTGGTAACAGCCTCGGGCAATACGTGATCGACGCCCAGGGGTAAGTTCTGGATAAGCCCATTCCAGATTGGCCTCGACCACCTTTCTTCTCACTCTGAAGATCCTGAAAAGACTGAAAGCAAGCAGACTGCGAAATCGGCCGATGGATTCTTCCGAAGCTTTTTCCGACCAGTGCTGAAGCAGTTTGAAGAAGAAAGACTCGAATTGGTAGCGTAAACGGATGGGACGCTTGTGTTTCTTTAAGGGTTCCGGGATTTCTATTCCTGAAGAAGACTCAACCAAGAATTCCTTCTTTGATTTCGACTCTAAGTCCTGTTGCGATACCGGTTCAATAATCTCCTGAGCTTTCCGAAGCGGAAGCGGGAGTGGTCTGGAAGACGGTAAGAATGTTTTATCAGTTTCTACTGAAGTGGTTTTTTCTGAAGAGGAAATGGGAGGAACGGAAAGCTTCTTATCGAGAAAACTTTTTTTCTCTGCTTCAGATCTCAGGAAAGAAATCGATTTTGATGTCTTGGGCGAACCATGGTATCTAACTGATATATATGAAATAACATCCTGTTGAAGGCTGAGAAAACGTTCTTCAATCTGCTGAAGACGAAGTTGATGTTCAGAAAGTTGTTTGCAGGTTTTGAAGTAGACCCCATTTCCTGGTTTTCCTATAATTTGCTGAAGCCCCTGATGAAGCCTGATCAGATCCCTTGAAATGTTAAATTGCATTTCAAGGTAAGACTTTTGTGTCTGGACTGATTTATGTAAAAGGACTTCTTGCTTCATCAAAACTTATTCTTCAGGCGGCGGGAACAACACGGTCGGAACGAAATGAAACCGAAAAGCATAGGATTAGCGATAAAGTTGAAAGGGAGCCAGCAAGCAGGAATGCATGACTGAACTGGATGCCGGCTGCCCAGCCAGCGAGCAAGGCGCCAAAGGCTCCTAGCCCGTCCATCAATGTGAACGCAAATCCAAGGGTGGTCCCCTCACGGCTGCCTGTGAATTCGACCGCTGC
>Ga0208278_1001502_pt1 | contig 10863 bp, 8 predicted proteins | sample ETN01SmetaG_FD_185794 | JGI IMG/M metagenome (GOLD analysis project Ga0208278, IMG submission 185794) | Marine microbial and viral communities from oxygen minimum zone, Eastern Pacific Ocean - ETNP2014F12-01SV259 (SPAdes) (version 2) | ecosystem: Environmental > Aquatic > Marine > Oceanic ...
TATTTGTTGGTGGTACGGAACTTACAAGGCTCCTTGTATAAATTTCTTGAGGTTTTGTTAGTACTTCTTTTGTAGGGCCGATTTCGACTAAATCTCCATTTTTCATAACAGCTACTCTGCCAGTCGTCTCAGCAATAACTCCCATATCATGAGTAATCAGTATTACAGCTAAGTTTCTCTCTTTTGTTAATCTTTTAATTAAATCTAAAATTTGAGATTGTATTGAAACGTCTAATGCTGTTGTTGGTTCGTCAGCTATTAGTAACTCTGGCTCACAACAAAGTGCTAGTGAAATAACTACTCTTTGCCTCATTCCTCCAGAAAATTGATGAGGATAGTTATTAAATCTGGCTTCAGCATCTTTGATACCAACTTCTTTTAATAAATTAATTGCTTTGTTTTTTGCATCTTTAGTATTTAAACTTAAGTGAGTTTGTATAGTCTCTATTAACTGCTCACCGATTGTGAGAATTGGATTCAGAGAAGTTTGAGGGTCTTGAAAAATTAACCCAATTTTTTTTCCCCTGTATTTTATAATGTTTTCCGGATTTGCAAGAATATTTATACCATCTAAGATGATTGACCCATTTGAAATTTTTCCAGGTTCATCAAGAAGATTTATTACAGCATTACCTACAGTACTTTTTCCTGATCCAGACTCTCCTACTAATCCCAGAATTTCTCCTCTATTAACATCTATGTTTATATTTTTAGCTGCGTGTACAGTCTCTCTTCTCATTTCATAATTAACACTTAAATTATCAATTTTTAAAAAACTCATTAGTTCAATTTTGGATTCAATGTATCTCTCATCCAATCTCCTAAAAGGTTTATTGAAAATGCTAAAATTACTAAAAATATTGCTGGGAAAAAAGTTATCCACCATTCCCCGGAAAATAAAAAATCATTTCCAATTCTTATTAATGTTCCTAAAGAAGGAGTTGTTGGAGGAACGCCTACTCCTAAAAAGCTTAATGTTGACTCTGCGATTATAGCAAGCGCAAGACCAATAGTGCCAATCACAAGAACAGGTCTTAATATATTTGGCAAAATATGTTTAAACATAATTATAATATTTGAAATTCCAATAATTGTTGAAGCAGAAACATAATCTTTATTTTTTTCAACCAAAGTTGCGGCTCGTGAAACTCTTGCAAATTGAGGCCACTCGGAAATACCAATGGCAAAAATTAAAACATAGATTGCCATTTCATCATGAAGTTCTTTTGAAATAATTCCTCTTGCAATTCCATCAACTAATAATGCCATCAAGATACTTGGCACAGTCAATTGAACATCGGTTAATCTCATAACTATCATCTCGTATTTTCCACCAAAATACCCTGATGTTAATCCTAAAGTAACACCCAATATTAAACTAAATAAAATTGCAGAAAAACCAACTATCAAAGAAATTCGTGATCCATAAAGAATTGTTGATAACATATCTCTACCTTGACCATCGGTTCCTAGAACAAATTTGGCAACACCATCTTCAGACCAAGAAGGTGGTGTAAATGCATCCATTAAAGATAAACTTGATGGATCAAATGGATTAAATGGAGAAACTATTTCAACAAAAAAAGAACAAAAGAAAATTATTAATAAAATAATAGTTGATACAATAGCTGTGGGCGACTTTATAAAGCTAAAATAAATATCACTATCTTTAATTCTATTTAACAAAGTTAATCCTTGATTATCCATTTGCTGCCTCTGCTTTAACTCTAATCCTTGGATCAATAAAATAATATAAAATATCAACTATGAAATTTATCATTACAAAAACAAATGCAATGAAAACTAAGTATGCTGACATAATAGGTATATCTACAAACTTAACTGCTTGAATAAATAAAAACCCCATGCCTGGCCATTGAAATACTGTTTCTGTAATTATTGAAAAAGCTATTAATGTACCAATATTTATTCCTGCAATTGTAATCACAGGTATCAAACCATTTTTCAATGCATGCTTATAGTGAATACTTTTTTCGTTTATTCCTCTTGCTCTTGCAAACTTAATATAATCAGTTTGAAGTATTTCCATCATCTCAGCTCGAACCAGTCTTATAATGTAAGTCATTTGAAAAAGACTTAGAGTTACTGAAGGAAGGATTATAGCTTTTATTCCAGATATCGTTAAAAAACCAGTAGACCAAAATCCTAAGTCAACTACTTCGCCCCTACCAAATGAGGGTAATATTCCTAAGATTACTGCAAAAAGATATATAAATAATATACCTATAACAAATGTTGGGAGCGATACTCCCAACAAAGACACAGCCAATATGATATCACTTAAAAAACCTTTACGATTTATACCTGTATAAACTCCTAATAAAGTACCTGAAACTAATGCAATTAATGCTGAAATTATAACTAGTTCAAGAGTAGCTGGTAATCTTTCTGAAATTAATTCTGAAACTGGTCTTCTTAATTGATAGGATATTCCAAATTCTCCTTGAGAAGCATTAACTACAAATCTTGAAAATTGCATATATACAGGATCATTTAATCCTAAATTCTCTCTCAGTTCAGCTCTTTCCTCGTCTGATGTTTCTTCACCAACCATGTTGTTAATTGGATCTCCAACAAAATTAAAAAGTGAAAAAGAAACAAAAGCAACAACCAGCATTACTAATACTGATTGGAAAAGTCTTTTAAAAAAATATTTTATCAATTTTAGAAAACTTTAACTTACAAGCCCTTTTATAAATAAAAGGGCTTGTAAAAAATAATTTAATTTACAGTTGCAAAACGAAATAATGGTTCATTATTTGGTCTTATAGGAACATTAACATTCTTTTTAGCTGCCCAAGAAATTACTTGGTGATGTAATGGAAGATATGAAATATCATCTTTTACAATTTTCCAAGCTTCTGCAATTGCAGCATTTCTTTTATCTAAATCAACCTCTTCGACCATCACTTGAATTAACTTGTCAACTCTCGCATTGTTAAAATTAACTTTATTCCAGCTACCTTTACTGTCATATAAGTAATGGAATACATAATGGCTGTCTAAAGTAGGAACACCCCATCCAAGCATATAAAAATCACCTTTGTCATTTTTTAGCTCTTTAAAGTGTTTACTTTTAGTTTGTGCATGTAAAGCAACGTTAACTCCAATTTTACCAAACATTCCAACAACCGCTGTACAAATCGCTTCGTCGTTTACATATCGATCATTAGGACATCTAAGTTCAACATCAAAACCATCAGGGTAACCTGCGTCTGCTAATAGTTTCTTTGCTGCTCCGACGTCATAAGGTAATCTTTTATCAAGTTCTTTTGTATATCCAGTGACACCAGGGAAAGTAATTATTCCTGCTGGTGAACTTAAGCCTCTCATAACTTTTTTCTTGATAGCTTCTATATCAATAGCTTGATACATCGCTTGTCTTACTTCTTTCTTCTTGAATGGATTATCTCCCGTGTTACCTGATCTAAGTTGATCAGCAGCTTGGTCCATACCAAGAAAAATAGTTCTCATTTGTTCAATACTTTCAACTTTATGATCAGCAGAACTTTCGATACGAGCTAAATCTTGTACTGGAGCATCAGTAACTATATCAAGTTCTCCAGATAATAATGCCGCAACTCTTGTTGCTGCGTTAGCTATTGGAAGTAATTCAATTCCACTTATGTTGTGTTCTGTATCACCCCACCAAGTATTATTCTTGTCAAAAACAGTTTTTGTATTAGGTTCTCTTAAACTAATTCTAAATGGTCCTGTTCCCATTGCATTACTTGATGCAAAATTTTCTTGTGATGCATCATAGTTTTGTGGAACAATTGAAAAATTATCTGTTGCCCATTTTTTTGACATAATAAAAATATTTGAAATTTGGTTCAACAAAATAGGATTTGGTTCTTTTGTTTGAATTTCAACAGTATAGTCGTCAAGCGCTTTAACAGAAGTAATGCTATCAATATATTCCTTAAAGTCCGATGTAGGTTGTTGAGCTCTCAAAAAACTAAATACAACATCTCCTGCTGTTAGTTTTGAGCCATCGTGAAATTTTACATCGCTTCTAAGATTAAAAACCCAAGTTGTTGGATTGGTAGTTTTCCAGTCAGTAGCAAGCTGAGGTCCTATAGACATATCAAGCCCTCTAGTTACAAGAGCTTCATAAACCTGTCTTGAAACCATTGTTGTAGGTCCCTCGTTTTGTGCATGAGGATCAAGTGTTAAACTATCACCTTTCATTGACCATTTAATTGTATTTCCTGCCCAAGAGTTTGAGGTTATTACAGCAAATAAAATTACAAGTAAAAATTTAAATAAATTATTAAATTTCATATTTCCTCCTTAATTATTACGACAAAAGTCTATCTCTATAATCGATTAAACTAAAGGATAATTATGATACTAATTTTTTGAAATTTTGATAAAGAATATTTGAGTATTTGTTCATATTTGACATGTGAATTTTTGCCTCTTCATCAAATTTTTTTAAAGCTCCCTCACCTAGCTGTTTTTCTAAGGCCGATTTATACTCTGGTACACAACCCCATTCTCCTACAGTTGTGTCCTTTGCCTCAATATGAAATTGTATTCCATATGCATGTTTTTGATATTTAAAAATTTGATATTTAGTTTCTGGTGATGATGCTAAAAGAGTTATATTTTTATTATTTTCCAAATTTTGAACTTCATAAGAATGCCATTGTAGAGATGTAATTTTTTCCGGAAATTCTGAAAATAATAAATCACTTTTTTTGTTTTGAGAAAAATTTATATTTAACATGCCTATTTCTGGACACTTAGATTTAACAACTTTTCCTCCAACCACTTCTCCTAAAAGCTGACATCCTAAACAAAAGCCAAGATAAGGTTTTTTTAAATCAACTACAAATTCTTTGATTTTTTTCTTTTCCTCTATAAGCCAAGAATAATCTTTTTCCATCCATGTGTCCATTGGTCCCCCCATACAAAACATTGCATCAAATTTGTTTAGATCACGTGGAATTTTTTCTCCTTCATCTAATTCAATTGTGGTTAGTTTAACACTTTCTGCAACCATTAGGTCTTTAATGAATCCAGGATCTTCTATGTTAATGTGTTGTAAAACAATTACTTCCATCATTTACTTACAGGTTTTAAAAGTTTAATCATTTTTTTATGATTAGAGCTGCTTCCTGATACTATAATATTTCCTGCATGAACTGCATCTCTATTGTTCCATGTGGTTATTATACCACCGGCAGCTTTAACAATAGGAATAATGGGATGAATATCCCAAATTTTATTTGCACATTGTATAACAATATCTATTTTACCTTCAGCAAGTAGAGCATAACTTAATGAGTCCGGGCATTTAAATCTCACAAGCTTTAACACTTTTGGGATTTTCATTTGTTTTTTGAAAGAAAGCCATCCATGAAATGCACCTGAAACTTTCATTTGACTAAATGAAATTTTTTTATTTACATGGATTCTTCTTTTTTTTCTTTTTTCAACCACGTATGTGATTTTATCGTTATAATTTATATAATATTTATTTAATATTGGAAAATTTGCCAAACCTAATACTGGACAACCTTTATAGTTTAAAGAAATTAAATTGCTCCAAGTAGGGCTACCTATAACATATGAACGTGTGCCATCAATAGGATCTATAACCCAAGAATAATCACTTTTACTTTTTTTGTGTCCAAGCTCTTCTCCGATTATTTGGTGATCTGGAAATCTATTATTTATTTTTATCCTGATAAATTTTTCGAATGCTCTATCGGAACTTGTAACAGGATCATATCCTTTATCCTTTAATTTGTTAGTGATTTTAAACGGCTTATCTAATTTTTTAAAATAAAACTTTGTTAAATCTTTTGCTAATGAATTAAGAAAACTATAATAAATTCTATAGTTTTTGAATTTCACCTCTCGCATGTTCTGATGTCTTACTATTTAATTTAACTTGATTAAAGCACAATTTTAAATAATTCTTACGATAAAATAATTAAAATTAGAATACTAATATTGATGGAAAAAATTCAGTCTCACGCAAAGCTGGTAATAGTTGGAGGAGGAATTTTAGGAGTAAGTTTACTGTATCATTTAACTAAAGAAGGATGGAAAGACTTAGTTTTAATTGAAAAAGGAGAACTTACTTCTGGTTCTACCTGGCATGCTGCTGGACAATGTCCGCATATGGTAGGTAGTTACAACTTAGCAAAAGTTCATTTACATTCTACAAACCTTTATAAACAATTAGAAAAAGAAACAGACCAAGCAACAGGTTTTCATGAATGTGGAAGTTTAAGATTAGCATATAAAAAAGAGGATATTGATTGGTTTCATTACGTTAAAGGAATTATGGATAATGTTGGTTCTCCTGCAGAAATATTATCACCCAATGAAATAAAAAATGTACACCCTTTCATAAGATTAGATGGGATACTTGCGGCTTTTCATACACCAAATGATGGCCACACAGATCCAACGAGTACAACAAATGCTATGGCTAAAGGTGCTAGAAATGGTGGAGCTAAAATTTACAGAAAAAATAGGGTAACAGATATCAAATTACTTCCATCTGGTGAGTGGAAAGTTCTTACAGAAAATGGAGATATAGTTTGCGAACATGTTGTTAATGCAGCAGGAAGTTTTTGTCCTGAAGTAGGTGCAATGGTTGGTTTAAAGGAAGTACCTAGCATAAATATGATACACCATTATTTAGTTACTGAATCTCATCCTGAAATTGAAAAGTTAGAAAAAGAATTACCTGTAACTAGAGATCCTGAAGCTTCTGCTTATTTAAGACAAGAAGGTAAAGGTTTATTAATTGGACCTTACGAAAAAGACGCAAAAGCTTGGGCTTTAGAGGGAATGGATTGGAAATTTGATATGGAATTATTAGAACCAGAACTTGATAGAATTGAAAAACATCTTGAGATAGGAATGAATAGAATTCCCCAGTTTAAAGATGTTGGAATAAAGAAAATTATTTGTGGACCAATTACTCATACGCCTGATGATAATTTTTTTGCTGGTCCTGCGCCAGGATTAAAAAATTTCTGGATGGCTTGTGCTGCAAGTGTTGGAATTGCACAAGGAGGTGGAGTTGGAAAATACCTTGCTCAATGGATAGTCCACGGTGACTCAGAAATAAATATGCTTGAGTTTGAACCGAGAAGATACATGAGTTGGGTTACTAAAAAGTATGCTGTAGAAAAATCTACTGATCAATATACTAGAATGTATTTTACTCCTATGCCTAACGAAAGCATTGAAATAGGAAGACCAATGAAAACAACGCCTATATACAACAAATTGAAAGATATGGGCGCTGTATATCTAGACACTTACGGTTGGGAAAAACCTACTTGGTTTGCAAAACCAGGTATAAAAGAAGAATATAGTTTTAAAAGATCAAATGCTTTCCCTTATGTACAAAAAGAATGTGAAAATGTTCAGAATAATGTTGGTATTTTAGATTTAAGTACTTTTGCAAAATATGAAATTAAAGGAGAAGATAGCGAGTCATATTTAGATCGCTTATGTGCAAACTCAGTACCAAAAAAAGAAGGTAATATTGTGCTTGCTCATACTCTTAATAAAATAGGCAGAATCCAAAGCGAACTAACTATCACTAGATTAGCAAATAACAATTTTTATGTTCTATCATCTACAGCTTCTGAAATAAGAGATTTAGACTGGTTTAATCACAATCTTAACAAAGGAGAAAAAGTTGAAATAATAAATGTAACTGAAGATTATGGAGTACTAGTTTTAGTAGGACCAAAATCCAGAAATGTTTTATCACAATTAACTTCTGAAAGTTTAGATAACAAAGATTTTCCTTGGTTAAAAGGAAAGGAAATAGAAATAAATAAAGTACCTGTGCGAGCTCTTCGAATTAATTATATGGGAGAATTAGGTTGGGAATTACACCATCCAATGAGGCAGATGGAATCTTTGTATGATGCTATTTACGAAGCGGGTAAAAAAGATAACATCTCTAATTTTGGAACTTATGCTGTCAACTCACTGAGGATGGAAAAAGCCTATCGTGGTTGGGGTACAGAATTAACGGGAGAAATTAGCTTGGTTGAAGCAGGTATGGATCGATTTTTCAGTTTAAATAAAAAAAGTAATTTTATTGGGTCTGATGTTCTTAGAGAAAAACTACAATCAGGAGTTGATATAAAAATAGTTTATCTTGAGATAGATGTTAATGATGCGGACGCAAGAGGTAATGAACCAGTCTATCATAATAATAAAATAGTTGGTGTGGTAACTTCAGGCGCTTATGGTTTTAGAGTTAATAAGAGTCTTGCCTTTGCTTATGTTCATTCTGGGTTAGCTAAAGATGAAACTGAGCTCTTTGTGAAAATCCAAGGACAAAAAAGGAAGGCAAAAATTTTAAACACTCCAGCCTACGACCCTCAAAATAAAAAGTTAAAGTCTTAAATTATTTTAATTGACAGTTAAAAAAAAATAAAGCAACGTCCGGTTTTTAGGGAAAAATTTATGACAGCAAAAAGTAATACTCCGCCGAAACCTTATCTGGGTTTTGGTACTAGAATTAGAAAATCTCCTTTCTTCGAATCAACTTTAAAATGGGGCTGTAAAGAATATACGACTTACAATCATATGTATTTTCCTGTTTATTATAATACACCTGAAGAAGATTTTTGGAGTTTAGTTAATGATGTAACGCTTTGGGATGTTTCTGTTGAAAGACAAGTCGAAATTACAGGTCCTGATGCAACAAAATTTACTCAATTATTAACGCCTAGAAATCTATCTGACTGCCAAGTAGATCAGTGTAAATATGTTTTAAATACAAACTACGAAGGTGGAATACTTAGCGATCCAATTCTATTAAGACTGGCAGAAAATCATTGGTGGTATTCTATTTCTGATAGTGATCTCTTGCTTTGGGCCATGGGAGTTGCAGGTAAAGATAAATATGACATAAAACTTAAAGAACCTGATGTTTCTCCTTTACAAATACAAGGTCCTAAATCAAGAGCTTTGATGAATGAATTATTCGGATCATGGATTAATGATTTAAAATATTACTGGTGTAAACAAACTGAAATAAAAGGAATTCCAGTAGTGGTTTCTAGGACGGGTTGGAGCGGAGAAATTGGTTATGAAGTTTATTTACGTGATGGGAAAAAAGGTGCTGAACTTTATGAAATGATAATGGCTGCAGGTGCAAAACATAAAATTGCACCGACTGGTCCATCGCAAATAAGAAGGGTTGAAGCGGGAATTTTTTCTTATTTCCAGGATATGAGGGTAACTGATAATCCTTTTGAAATTGGAATGGATAGATTGGTTGATCTTGAAATGGAAGCAGATTTTGTAGGAAAAGAAGCACTTAAAAAAATTAAACAAGAAGGAATAAAAAGAAAATTAGTTGGAATAGAAATTCTTGGAGATCCTATAAGCAAGGTTGTTCCACCTGAATATACTCCTGGCTACTTTGTACCTGACCATTGGCCTATATATGATGATAAAAACGAAATTGGTTATGTTACTTCTAAGTGTTATTCACCAAGATTAAAGAAAAATATTGGATATGCTTTTATTCCAATAGATTATGCAAAAAATGACACTAAATTTACAATTAGATCTCCGTATGCAAATTTAGAATGCAAAGTAGTGCCATTACCATTTTACGATCCAAAAAAACAAATTCCTATAAAATAATTTTTTCATGCTCTCAAAATGCAGTAAAGAGAGTAGAATTTGAGTTTTCGGGATATTATAATTGCAATCCTTGTACCAGTTACTTTGGGCTTTGGTTTTGTTATAGCAAAACCTGCATTTGAATATTTTCCTCCTTTTTTATTAATGGGTTTACGTTTTTGTATAACGGCATCAATTTTGATCTGGTGGTTTCCCATTCCAAAAGGATTGTTTAAAGATTTAATTATAGTTTCTTTTATTGGGAGCACTTTACAATATGGATTAACCTATTCTGGACTAAACATGATTGATGCTTCTTCTGCTGTATTACTTGTTCAAGTAGAAGTCCCCTGTGGTGTTATTTTTGCTTACTTTTTGCTTAAAGAAAGGCCTGGTATTAAAAATATATTAGGGATTTGTATTTCTTTTTTTGGAGTTTATATTTTAACAGGAGCACCTGGTTTAGAAGGAAAATTTCTTGGTATTTTATTAACTTTAACAGGAGCTGCTACTTGGGCATATGGAGCAGTACTAGCAAAACCTTTAAGTGAAAAAATAAACCCCTTTGCATTAACTGCGTGGCTGGCCTTATTTTCAGGACCTTTGCTAATAATAGCTTCAAATATTTATGATGGTAACATGATGAATTATTTTTCATCTGCCAGTTTAACCAGCTGGATCATTGTTGCATATTTAGGTTTAATTATGCAACCAGTAGCTTATGGCTGTTGGTATTATGTTTTAAAACGTCATCCAGTTCATAAAGTTTTACCTGTAATGATGCTGTTGCCACTTACAGGATTATTGGCCTCTATTTTTTTACTTGGAGAAAAGCCAGACGAATACATATTTATTGGAGGAACGATTATCCTTATTGGTGTAGGTATGATAATGTTTGGAAAACAAAAGAAAAATTAGAAATTTTTTTTCTTATTTTATTAAGATGAATTTGTTCAAATCAATTAAGGTTATTGATTCAGGAAAAGCAATCCTTGTCACTCGTAAAAATGGTGGTAGTTTACGCTATCATTCCACTTGGTTAAGAGATAATGCCAATGATCCCAAAACAAGAGATAAAAATAATGGACAACGTTTAATTTCTATATCTGATATACCGATCAATACTTATATTAAATCTGCTTCACTTGATAAAAAAGGTAAAAATATAACTTTAAATTTTTTACCTAAAAAAAAACAAATTAAATTTTCTGTTAG
>Ga0208278_1001504_pt1 | contig 10848 bp, 10 predicted proteins | sample ETN01SmetaG_FD_185794 | JGI IMG/M metagenome (GOLD analysis project Ga0208278, IMG submission 185794) | Marine microbial and viral communities from oxygen minimum zone, Eastern Pacific Ocean - ETNP2014F12-01SV259 (SPAdes) (version 2) | ecosystem: Environmental > Aquatic > Marine > Oceanic ...
TAATATTATGGAATTGACTGCCGTCATTGAAGCATTAAAATCTCTTACCCGCCCCTGTGCTATTATTCTCACAACAGATTCTAATTATGTGAAAGATGGTATTACTCAGTGGATTCATAATTGGAAAAAGAAAGGTTGGAAGACTGCCAATAAACAACCAGTAAAGAATAAAGAATGTTGGCTCCAATTAGATGTAGAAGTCCAACGCCACCAGATTAAATGGAAATGGGTAAAAGGACATAGCGGACATCCTGAAAATGAACGGGCTGATGAACTGGCAAATGAAGCAGTGGAAGATAATGTAAATAGGGAATAGTTAAGCCCCATACCGCAAATAGTCAGCTAGTTTAATCCTCCAAGCTGAAACCTTATACACAGGAATTAGTATGAACATTTAACCCCGCTTTCCAGTTCCTAACTTTGCAGAAATTAGATCACGAATCCCTTTAGGAATTGCTTACTCAGATTTTGAGCTAAATAAAAAAAGGGAAGCACCCCTTCTCCGTAGTATCTCCCTTTAATTATTAATAAGGAGATCTCAGTAAGTGTAACTAATCAGTTACGATAGCCAACTAATCAGTATTATGAAGCTTGTGGATAATAACTATTGATGGTGATCACTAAATTAAAAAAATAAAAAAGCCTCCCGTTTCCTGAGAGCTCATACAATCTATCTCCTGCCTTCTAAGTAGCAAATCTGTGGATTTTAAAAAGGTATTAGTTTAAAAACGCCGCGATCAATATATAGGGTTGGGTACTGAAGCTCATATTGATTGGCAATACTTGCCGGTATTCTGAATGCACGATAACCTGAACCCTTATTGATTTCCTCATACTGAGTAATATCTTCTTCAGGGACTTCCATAGTAACCATTTTGATTTCAGGTTTGATACCTTCAGGTTCACCCACTAATTGATCAGTAAACCAAATACCAATTTTACCCTCGGAATGCCTATCCTGATGGGATACGAATCCTTTGGCTTTTAGTTTAGTACGGTTTAGTGTCCAGTGGTATAACTTCATCATTTCCTTTCAAATTGACAAGGGGCCATTCGAGTATGACCCCTTGTTGATTGGTAGCATTCACCTCGCCTTCAACATTGTGACCACCATGTTTCAACTTCTTACAGGCCCCCAATTCAAGCGTGGTACTCCAACTACCTAAAAGTCGGGAGACTCATCCACATAAAGCAGCCGTATGGATGAGTTTTCCCTCTGTCGGAAACTAAAGGAACCCCCTAGAGGGAGGGTACCGTTCCGACATATTTAATTAAAATATTAAGTAAAAAATACAATATAAATAACCACCACTGTCCAAGTGGGATATTTGTATTGAGTTCACCATGTCCATTCAGACATAGGCTTGCCATATTTTTCTTTAAGTGTTTTAATCATCTAATCTTTATCCTTAATCATTTCCTCAAATTCATCACGCTGCTTTTTATTCTTCTGATCCATAGCTTTCATAAATATTTCACGCTCTACATCACTCAGACCATGTATTACTTTGCCCATATCTATCCTATGTCCCTTTTTAAGTTTTATGAGTAAGTCAGTGAGTTCGTCGCTGAATTGCTGGTCCACCTAATTACGCCCCCCTCCGTATAACTTTATAGCCATATCATCAAACTTTCCCCTCATCTTTAAAAGCCTATCTTCAGTGTCAGAAAGTTGAGTTTTAAGTCTAGCAACCTCTGCTTCTAAAGCTTCTATGATCTTATTTTGGGGAGTATTCACAGTAATAAATATATCAAGCCTATAAATTACCCTAAAAGCACAATTCCATCCCGAAACAAAATACCCCGTAAGTACCTCTAATTACTAAGCGTGTGGTTTTTTAATTTATATTCGATCTATCTATGATATGCTGGAGAAGGTATTGTCTAAGAATTGAAAAAGCCCATCAACTAAGTTGGGCCTTTATTGTCTGACAGTGCAACTTTCGTTTCTTTGTCCGACGTAATAAATTACGTTAAAAATATATCAAACAATTGTAAAAATATGTAACATCATATAGTGTCCATAAACACACCCAACAATAAGTAATAATATTATTAGCCTGCGAATCATAGGGGATTATTTACTCTAATTAAGTATTAACCATAAAACTTATGGTTTTTTAAACACTCAGGTTTCAGTCCCTCAGCCATCGCCTGCAAAATCTGCAATGAAAATAATGGCTGCAAGTACTAATACCATCCATTCTACTTGCACTAAACCACCACTGCCAATCAAAAAACATGCTGTGAAATATGGAAGAGAATCTTTTAATGATGGAATTAATGTATCTCTACGAATCATTTTTGTAAAAAATAAAAAAAAGAAGATTATAACAGCTATACAAGTTGTAATAATATGTTTTGTTGCCATAACATCAGTAAAATATTGATTAAGCCCTGTAATCAACATTATCAAACTAATTCCAAGTAAAATTCTAATAAGTGGTTTTGTTTTTTTCATTTCAGTCCCTTTTGGCTTACGATATTGTTCCCAATGCTTATCATCTTTTGGTTGTTCACTCATTTATATCTCCTTGATTAGATATGTAAACTTAATATGGTTTCCCGATAAATAAAAAAGCCCAAGGACACCACTCGCTTGAGCTTTTTTCTTCTTATTCTACCAAACTTTGAATGAAGCAGAATCAAAGTAAGAAGAAATTGAGCCTGCTGTAAATCGAGAGATTTGATCATTCGGTGCTCGGTAATAAAAGTTATTAGATTTAATATCTATGAGAAGTGACCCAGATCACACATAAAATAGGAGCTAAATCATAAATAAAAAAGCCCCACAAATGCAGGGCTATAGGGGGATAGGCTCACTATAGTTTATTTAGGAAGTGGCTATTAGATAGACGAAAGCCCCGTCATTTAACGAGGCTTATATCGGTGTGGGCCCTCAGGGACTTGAACCCCGGACCAATGGATTATGAGTCCACTGCTCTAACCAACTGAGCTAAGGGCCCTTATTGCAGGGGCAAAAATTTAGGGTATTTTGAAATTATTAAAAGAAACTTATTTTGGTCTTACGGGTCCAAATTCCACATCCTTAATAAAATCGGGTGTAGATATATCCTTTTTCTTATTTGGAGTTACTTCCTTTTGGGGTAGTTTTACATCACTTTTGACAAATTCCCGTAATTGGGTATCTGTAACTTTCCATTTTTTAAATGATTCTGTAAACAATGTGTTTACTTCCTCATTAAAATTCCTTACAATATTTTCCAGACGATTCTGTAATTCTTCCATAAGGATGGGGCCAAAATCACCGCCAATCTGTTCAAGACGCTCATCTAATTCATCTAAAAGCCCCTTCATTTTCTCATCAAAAAAAGAGAGCGGTTTAGCTTCTTCTAATTCTTGTTCGTTATCTATTTTATCGTCTGCCATTAGATTAATTTACGCGCTTCCCATAAAGTGTGCCATAAATAACCAAGCCACTACCTAGCCCCAAACTGGGGGCAGATAAATACATCCATAATGATGTTTGCAATTCCCCTGAAACATAATATCCAAGGAGAAAGCCAATAGAAAATCCAATGATGCTCATTCCGGCTAAAATTGACGCAAATGATTTGAATCCCATATTCATTAAAAGTTTGCTGCCATTCCAATTCCCATAGTGCTGTTAAGGGTTACTTTACCGTCTAAATTACAGTCATAAAATACATCATGGCGGTATATTCGGAGCGATATATTATGCCTGAGTTTTATACCTAATTTGCCCCCCAAAACCATATTTTCGCTGTAATTGGAAGTATTAAATAATTCTGAAGTAAAGTATTGATTAAAATACAAACCACATTCCGAAATACCCTGAATTAATCCCTCCTGAATCAAAAGATCTATCCCCAAAGTATAATAAGTGGTGGGGGTATCGGTAGATTCAATTTCTTTCAAAATGGATATATCAAATGAATAATTGTATAAATTTCGATATTGATAACTATATTCCATTGAAACCCCTATTTTATTGTGCACATTTTTTGTTGGATCTAGAAGTGCATATACATCTTTGGGAAGATAGTAACCCGTAGAATCTAAATCTATATGGTTTTCCGTTATCATTGTCAGCCACTTTTCATCCTCACTATAGGGTTCATTTTTTTCCAGAGTGTCCAAAACGCTGGCAGATATATAATGCATGCGTTCTAAATTATACGTTTCACTAAAAAATGGGGACATATATAAAGATGAAACAAAATTAAATGCAATTTTTATATCTCGGTGATTCCCTATTTTCCACCAAATTCCCGGAGCCATTATCCCGAATGAACTTTGCCGTTCAAACCCTTGTTTTATAGTATCCTCTCCAGATATTTCACTTCTTATATATCGAATTTCATTTGCATAATTTAATGTGGTAAATTCTCCAAACAGATAGATATCATTTCTCAGGTCACTTTTTAGCTCATAAGTAATATCTAATTGATATCCGCTTATTGATCTTTTATGCGGAGTAATTCCATTCCATATACTATCTGATACTGATGAAAATTGATTTAGATCAGAAACAAAACCCACCCCAAATCGATAAGGCAATTTAGCGCCTGAACCATATATCCCAACAAGACCGCCACCATTCGATAACTCGCCAATACTGGAGGTAAATAATTCACCGGCATAATTGCCAGCATCCGACTTAAAATTTAGAACCATACCCCCATCTTGTTGAACAGGATAATTAATAGTATTTGTATAACGTTTTATCAGCATTCCATGACCAAAAGTGAGATTTTTTATTTGCCCTAATTTTAGCTTATAGTACTTATTACTCGATTCGTATTGAAATGTCATTGGTGCCAATAATTGCGATAAAGTGGAAAATGTATTGAGGTTTGCAGCAGTATCTGAAATTCCTAAAAATCCGGATATATTATACCCAAAATGAAATCGGTTACCAAAATATAATGGTAGAATAGAGACTTTAGTATAGGGTTCCCCGGCAATACTAACTGCGCCCACCTCCAATGAAACTTTAAAAGGATCTCTTTTTTCCTTTTCGTTGAATAATGTTCGAGTAAATGACGAATCATCAGAAAAGTAATTCATCACCGTGAAAGCTGCTGCTTCCTCTTTTATATAACGGTTATTGTTATATTGATTGAAAATTTCTGGAGGCAACATCTTCTCGGTAATTTCCATTTTATTCCCAAATCCTTCCAAATCTGAAATTACCCTATTTCCCATTTCAATTTTCAGCTCTGTGGATGTGCTTGAATTTAAAATTTGAGCATCCCCCAGTATAGAAAATACATGGTCATCATTTGTAAAATTCCGGGTTATCCATAATTCCCCCTCATTTTGAATTATTTTAGATGATTGAGTAATAATGGTAAAACTGTTGATATGGTCATTTGAGAATTGAGCGAATAAATCTCCATAATTCAATTCTAATTGAAAAGAACTGCCCTCTTTATTGATTTGCAATTTGGATAAGCCAAATAATGTAATTTTATTGTTACTTCCGGTCAGACTGATTTGCATTTTTCCATTCTCACCTGAATGAATTATATCTCCACTGTATAGCGACCGCCCTGTTATGACAGAACCAGGGATAATATCTGTTGTTGCAGGCTTAATGGTTATTTCTCCCTCTATTTCATCTACAATGCCAACTTCTTCATTTTTAGAGAAGAGAGAGTTTATGAAGAAAATCAGAAGAAATAAATATGAAATTCGGTTCATTATTTAAAAGCAAGGGTTAAATATCATGATGCTAAATTTAATTTGGATTATTAACGTTAATAAAATAGTATTATAAAAAAACCGGGCTTCAATTAGTTATTGCCCATAATTCCATTATTTAGATTATCTTCATTTTACTAAAGATTGAATAGGTTATTTCAGTAATTTTCGGCCTCGTGTTTAAGAAAATTTTAATAGCCAATCGGGGTGAAATTGCAGTACGGGTCATCCGCACCTGCAAGGAAATGGGAATGCAAACCGTTGCCATTTATTCAAAACCAGACCGTACATCTCCTCATGTTTTATTGGCTGATGAAGCATATTGTGTAGGCCCTGGAACTTCATCTAAATCTTATTTGAATGTTATAAAAATTTTGGAGGTTATTCAAAAGTGCAATGCAGATGCTGTTCATCCGGGATATGGCTTTCTTTCTGAAAACTGTGATTTTGCAGATGCTGTGCAGAAAACAGGTGCCGTTTGGATTGGTCCGCCTACCAAAGCCATAACCACAATGGGTGATAAAATGGCTGCTCGGAAATTAGTCCTTAAAACAGGATCGCCGGTTGTGCCTGGTACTACGGAACCATTAACATCAATTAATAATGCCAAAGAAACTGCCAAAGAAATAGGGTATCCTATTCTTATTAAAGCAGCTGGTGGTGGTGGTGGGAAAGGAATGCGAATCATACACTCTGAAAATGACTTGAAAAATGTAATTGGTCAGGCAAAATCGGAGGCAAAAAAAGCCTTTGCTGATGATCGTATTTATTTAGAAAAATATTTGGAAGAACCTCACCATATTGAAATTCAGGTATTTGCTGACAATCACGGAAATGTTGTAAGTCTGGGTGAACGTGAATGTTCTATTCAACGTCGATACCAGAAGATTATTGAAGAAACACCTTCTCCATTTATTGATGATAAATTGAGATTAAAACTGTCAAAAACAGCCCTTCATATTACAGAATCCTGTGATTATTCTGGGGCCGGCACCATTGAATTCCTCGTAGATAAACATAAGAATTTCTATTTTCTTGAAATGAACACTCGTCTCCAGGTGGAACACCCAATTACGGAAATGGTTAATGGAATTGATCTAGTTAAAGAACAAATCCGTGTTGCTGCTAGAGAAAAATTATCTTTCACTCAAGAAGAGATAATCCCTTCTGGACATGCCATAGAATGTCGGATTTATGCTGAAGATGGATTTAATAATTTTGCTCCCTCTACCGGAATCATTACTGAAATTATGTTCCCTCATGGGCTAGGCGTAAGAATGGATGAAGGTGTCCGGGTTGGGCAGGAAATTACTATCTATTACGATCCGCTTCTGGGAAAACTTATTACCTGGGGAAAGGATAGAAAAACGGCTCTTCAACGAATGATTCGAGCATTGAAAGAATTCCAAATTGCCGGAATAGAAACCAGTATCCCTTTTTGCCTTATGGTTCTCCAACATAATTCTTTTCAACAAGGAAATTATTCTACTCACACCTTAGATGCCATAAAAAATGAACTGTCGGAAGCGGTTAATAATCATAAAAAAGAACATGATTGGGCTGCCCGTATCGGAGCGGTTCACGCACACCACAAATCTCAGCAAACAATTATTACCAGAAAGGGCAAAAATAAACTAAATAATTGGACTGTTTCTGGAAGATTGGACGAACTGCAATGAAATTCAATACCATTATTGATGGCCAATCTGTAGAAATGGAATTTTCTTATTCTTTAAATCTACTTTCAATTAAACCAGAAAAAGAGATGCAAATTGATTTAGTACAGCTCGGTGTTGATTCTTATTCCCTCATATTAGATGGTAAATCCCACCATCTCACTATCAATAAACAACCAGAAAAGTATGAAATTACCGTTGATCATTATACCCATTTAGTTCAGGTTCAGGATGAAATGGATATTCTACTGGAAAAATTTGGGATGCAGAGCAATACAAGTAGTCATGCAGGGGAAATACATGCACAGATTCCCGGATTGGTGAGCCAATTATTTGTCAGGCCAGGTGATAATGTGGATATTGGTCAAAAACTATTAATATTAGAAGCCATGAAAATGGAGAATGAAATTGATTCGCCTATTGCTGGAATTGTTAACGATATTCATATAAAATCTGGCGATAAAGTTGAAAAAGGAGAACTCATTATGGATATAAATAACTAATGGCAGGTTGGGCAAAATGGCTTTGGGGTGGTATGGGTTGGGCTATGTTTGGCCCCATTGGCGGAATTATGGGCTATGCCTTGGGATCCATGTCTGAAAACAATTCAGGATTCCACAGCAATTACCAGGGTTTTTCCGGAGGTGCTTCTACAAAAGGCGGGGACTTTGGGTCAGCCCTCTTGATTTTATTTGCGGCGGTAATGAAAGCAGATAATGAGCTGAAAAAGTCTGAACTTGAATTTGTAAAAACATTTTTTATTCAACAGTTTGGCAGAAAGTATGCTCAAGACCGCATCCGTCTTTTTCAGGAAATTCTAAAACAAGACTTTCCCCTAAAAGATGTTTGTCTACAAATAAAAGCAAATATGGATCATCCTGCTCGACTTCAGATGGTGCATATTTTATTCGGACTTTCCAAGGCAGATGGACATGTTCATCCCCTAGAGGTAAAAGTTATTCACACTATTGCAAATTATTTGGGAATATCTGCTGGTGATTTTGAATCCATACAAGCTATGTTTTACAAAAACACTACAGCAGCCTACAAAATTCTTGAAATTAATCCTGATGCTACCGACTCCGAAGTAAAAAAAGCCTTTCGAAAAATGGCGAGCAAATTTCACCCAGACAAAGTTCACCATCTGGGTGATGAATTCCAAAAAATGGCAGAAGAAAAATTTAAATCTGTGAATGATGCCTATCAACAGATAAAGAAGGAGCGTAATTTGAATTAGTTATTCTGTCATTCCGCTTGCGGCAATCATTTGAAGTAAAAATTTCGTGATTAACAATAACTAATCTAAAAATTATAAATGACCAACTATGACCTAACAATCAATAAAATAATAAATGAAAAAAACTAACTCCAATATACCGCTCAAAACTTTTTACGGGGATGGTCCGAGCCCTGGTGAATTTCCTTATACAAGCGGTATTTACTCTAGTATGTACAGAGATAAACTCTGGACTATGCGCCAATATGCAGGCTTTACTTCTGCTGAAGAAAGTAATAAACGCTATCGCTATCTCATAGATCAGGGTGCAATGGGTTTATCGGTGGCTTTTGACCTCCCTACGCAAACTGGATATGATTCCAATCATGCTTTAGCTGAGGGTGAAGTTGGCAAGGTTGGCGTTCCCATCTGTACATTGGCAGACATGGAAATTCTCTTAAAAGACATTCAATTAAATAAAGTGTCAGTGTCTATGACTATTAATTCTACAGCAGCTATTCTGTTGGCATTTCTGGTAGTGGCAGCAGAAAAACAGGGCGTTAATAGAGCAAGTCTAAATGGCACCATTCAAAATGACATATTAAAAGAATATATTGCTCGGGGAACCTATATTTATCCCCCAAAACCCAGCATGCGTATTATCACCGACCTCTTTGAATTCTGCTCTGCAGAAATGCCCCGCTGGAATACCATCTCGATATCTGGCTACCATATTCGAGAAGCAGGATCCTCAGCCGTTCAGGAAGTTGCATTTACCCTGGCAAACGGAATTGCTTATGTTCAATCCGCAATTGATAAAGGACTGGATGTAAACACATTTGGAAAGCGTCTCAGTTTCTTTTTTAACTGCCATAATCAATTCTTTGAGGAAATTGCAAAGTTCCGGGCAGCCCGGCGCATGTGGGCAAATATTATGAAAAATCGTTTTGGGGCAACGGAACAAAAAGCCATGATGTGCCGCTTTCATACGCAGACTGCAGGGTCTACCCTACAGGCTCAGCAAATTGATAATAATGTGGTGCGCACAACTCTTCAAGCTACAGCGGCAGTATTAGGAGGCACCCAGTCATTGCATACCAATGCACGGGATGAAGCATTATCTCTGCCAACGGAACAATCAGCCCAACTGGCACTGCGCACGCAACAGGTCATTGCTTTTGAATCGGGAATCCCAGATGTAGCAGATCCATTGGCTGGCAGCCATTATGTAGAAGAATTGACTGATATTCTTGAGAAAGAAGCACTAGAACTCATTGATAAAATAGATGAGCTGGGTGGAGCAGTATCTGCCATTGAACAAGAATTTCAGCAGAATGAAATTTCTAAAAGTTCTTTTGATTATCAGAAAGCCATTGATAGTGGAGAAAAAATATTGGTGGGCGTGAATAAATTTAAAGCCAAAGAAACTGAGATTCCAGAGATTCAGGAAATTGATAAAATAGCTGTCCAGAAACAATTAGAACGGTTAAATAATCTCAAACAGAACCGAGAGAATGATAAAGTAGCTTCTGGATTAAAAGCACTTAAAGAAACGGCTGAAAAGAATGGAAATCTTATCCCTAAAATTATCAATTCCGTAAAAAATCATACTACACTTGGTGAAATTTCAGATACTCTGCGACAAGTATTTGGAGAGTTTTAGTTCGGAAAGAATATATTGAATTTGTTGTAGAGGTGATTTCTTATATTATGGTTGCTGTAGTTAAATTTTCTTCTAACTGAATTTTATTTGTCCTACTAACCTTCTAAAATAATATTGATCATCATCACTAGATCAAGAATATTCACTGTTCCATCATTATCATAATCAATACTACAGTCCAAGTCGCCGATTCCTAATATTAAATTGACAACCATAATCACATCTAATATATTAACAATGCCATCATCATTAGTATCATATAGAGGTGCACACGGAGATTCAGTACATAAACCAGATGAATTACCCCCATCCCATTCATCATTACAATCACCACAGTCATATCCAAGTTCAGGGCAGTCGTACTGGGGTCCTTCAATCCAGCACCCACCCATTTCATCACAATATCCATCACCCAGCCAGGTTAAAATCTCTATATCCCAACAACAAAGCTCACAATCAAAAAAACCAATCTCACCACTATCTGAGATGCACTCATTGCCAATACAAGAGGTCCCATCACCTCCACATTCACCGCATTCATCTACTACAGCAGAGCCCCCGGGAATACCCGCACAGTCAGCTACAGGTGTTGAGAATGTATCTAC
>Ga0208278_1001513_pt1 | contig 10794 bp, 6 predicted proteins | sample ETN01SmetaG_FD_185794 | JGI IMG/M metagenome (GOLD analysis project Ga0208278, IMG submission 185794) | Marine microbial and viral communities from oxygen minimum zone, Eastern Pacific Ocean - ETNP2014F12-01SV259 (SPAdes) (version 2) | ecosystem: Environmental > Aquatic > Marine > Oceanic ...
ATGTTTTGAAGATGCTGCTGCAGCCGTCGGTATAGTTTGCGGGAATCAAATACTACTTTATCAATATCTGATGTTAATAAATCTCGTATAACTGTAGAGACAGTTTCTAAATCTTCGTGGACCAAAGCTGGAGATGGAAGATTATCAGCCTTAGACTGAAGAGCTTTCCAGTTTTTAAGAAGAGAGTCGAGATCTTTTTTCAGTAGGCGATCACTTTTACCTTCAGCCTCTGTGCGTGCAATGACTCCTACGTTTTTTGGAATTAGATTCCGAATAGATTTTCTCAACCTTCTCTTTTCGTATTTATCCCATATTTTTTTTGAGATTCCCACAAAGTCAGCCTCCGGGACAAGTACTACTAGATGTCCAGGAATAGCTAAATTGGTGGTTACTCTGGGGCCTTTTCCAGAAAAAGCTTCTTTAATAACCTGTACCAGAATATCCTGACCTGTTCTTAATTCTACTTGAATTTCCTTTAGTGTAGCCCCATTTTTTCTTTTGCCCTCATCTTCTTCCTCAGATGTTGAAGCATCTCTTAGAAGTTCTGGGTTGCTTATTTCAGAAAAGGGTAGGAAAGCATTTATATCGTATCCAATATCTACAAACGCAGCCTGCATGCCGGGAATAACATTTTCTACTTTTCCCTTATAAATGTTACCAACCAAGCTCTCTTGATCAGGCTTTTCGATGTAGATTTCCACCAGTTTCCCTTCTTCTTTAATAGCTATCCGGCGTTCACTAGCGGTTTCGCTAACAAAAACTTCTTTGCTCATAAATTAGTTACTCCTTCAAATTACATGTTTCTTATACACATAGTGTATAGTGCCTTTATATGGCACAAGCGTAGTTATCCCAAGAGAATAACTCTACTTCGACAAACTATGTCTACTCGTTTTTTCACGGCGTTTTTTCTCGGCAACGCCAATCTGACAGTTATTGTATGTCAGTCTGTATGGAAGGAACTGAGGGAGGAGTACGAGGAAAAAATCTTCTTTGTTTCTTGTGTATCCGCAGAAATTTCAATTCTTGTCCAAAACTATTTCTAAAAACCTTCCTTAGAATCCTTCTAAACCTTAAAGTACAGTTAATCTTTCATCTTCCAAAGTTATTTATCAATAACAACTTGAAATAAATAAGTTTCGCTTATACTCATATTTGGCTTAAACTTCCCCTGTCGTGATTTAAGCCATATTGCCGCGACCTAAAATAACGGTGCTAAAAAGGCCTTCAAGCCGGGATGCACCGGCTTTTTTGCTATGAAGACTATTAAAGAGATACTAGCTGAACGAATCTTAATAATGGATGGTGCCATGGGGACCATGGTGCAGGCTTACCTATTGGAAGAGTCTGATTTCAGGGGTGAGCGTTTTCTAGATCACTCTTTCGATTTGAAAGGGAATAATGATATACTAAATCTCACCAAGCCAGAAATAGTTGCAGATATTCACCAAGCTTATCTTGAAGCCGGGGCGGACATAATAGAGACTAATACGTTCAATGCAAACAAAATCTCCCAGAAAGATTATGGAATGGAAGACTTGGTGTATGCAATCAATTTGGAGGCGGCTCGGATTGCTCGGAATACTGTCGATAAATTTATTAAAGAACATCCCGGGAACACTCGTTTTGTAGCCGGTGCTTTAGGTCCTACCAATAGAACTGCTTCTCTTTCTCCAAATATCAATAATCCCGGGGAAAGAAACATAACCTTTGACGATCTTGTGTCTGCATACAGTGAGCAAACTCGAGGGTTGCTAGATGGCGGAGTGGACATCCTTCTAATTGAAACGGTATTTGATACACTCAATTGTAAAGCCGCACTTTTTGCGGTTCGCCAAATATTAGACGAACGTTGCGAAGATATTCCGTTGATGGTCTCCGGCACAATCACCGATGCCAGCGGACGGACACTTTCGGGTCAAACGGTTGAGGCATTCTGGCACTCAATTCGCCATGGAGATCTTTTTGCTGTTGGGTTGAATTGTGCTTTAGGAGCCGAGCAAATACGTCCCCATCTTGACGCACTCTCTTCCGCTGCAGACATCTTTACATTTGTTTATCCGAACGCCGGGCTGCCAAACGAATTAGGCGAGTACGACGAAAATCCAGAGAAGATGGCGTCTGAGATCAAGGAATTTGCTGAAAGTGGACTTGTAAACCTTGTTGGTGGTTGTTGTGGGACGACACCAGATCATATTAGAGCTATAGCAGATGCAGTAGAAAAACTTTCACCTCGAAAGGTGCCCAAGATAGAATCTTACACTCGATTAAGCGGCTTGGAGCCCATAACCATTCGACCTGACAGCAATTTCGTCAACGTGGGCGAACGGACAAACGTAGCAGGTTCAGCTAAGTTTCGCAGGCTCATTTCAGATGGGAATTATGAAGAAGCGTTGAACGTAGCTCGGAATCAAATCGAAAACGGCGCTCAGATTATAGATATCAATATGGACGAAGGTCTCCTTGATTCCGAAGCTGCGATGGAGTTTTTCCTGAGGCTGGTAGCTACTGAACCTGATATCTCTAAGGTGCCGGTCATGGTGGATTCGTCAAAGTGGTCGGTCATTGAAGCAGGTCTAAAAAATCTGCAAGGGAAGGGAGTCGTTAATTCCATCTCCCTAAAAGAAGGTGAGGAAGAGTTTATCCGGCAAGCGAAACTTGTATGTCGATATGGAGCAGCCGTTATCGTTATGGCATTCGATGAGGAAGGGCAGGCGGACAGTTATGAACGGAAGGTGCAGATCTGTAGTCGCGCTTACAGCATTCTTACTGACGAAATTGGGTTCCCTCCTGAGGATATCATTTTCGACCCTAACATTTTCGCTGTAGCGACCGGTATCCCAGAACACAATGAATATGCACAAGCTTACATTGAAGCCGCTCGAACTATCAAAGAGACATTGCCGGGAGTACATGTGAGCGGCGGAGTGAGCAATCTTTCCTTTTCTTTCCGCGGAAACAACTCCATCCGAGAGGCGATGCATTCCTGTTTTCTGTATCATGCCGTACAGTCCGGGATGGATATGGGGATTGTAAATGCTGGACAATTGACTGTCTATGATGATATCGATCCCGAATTCAGGGAAAGAATTGAGGATGTGTTGTTCAACCGCCGAGAGGATGCTACGGAGCGTCTGGTGGAGGCAGCTGAAAGTTATCGTAGTGAAAGAAAGAAGAAGGAAAAAGATCAGGCGTGGAGAACTCTGCCGGTTGAGGAACGGCTGGAATTTGCACTTGTGGAAGGGATTGCTGATTATGTGGTAGATGATGCCGAAGAAGCACGGGAAAAATTTAGTCGTTCGATTGAAGTTATCGAAGGTCCCCTCATGGAAGGAATGAACAAGGTTGGTGATCTATTCGGATCTGGTAAGATGTTTTTACCGCAGGTAGTGAAGAGCGCCCGAGTGATGAAGAAAGCGGTGGCTCATCTTGTACCATTTATCGAAGTTGAACAGGAACAAACCGGAGTATCTGCTTCGTCAAAAGGGAAAATTGTACTTGCGACTGTGAAAGGTGATGTTCACGATATCGGGAAGAACATCGTCGGAGTGGTTCTCGGATGCAATGGATATGATGTGATTGATCTTGGTGTCATGATTCCTCCGGATAAAATTCTGACTGTCGCAAGAGAGGAGAGTGCAGATATTGTGGGGCTCTCCGGACTCATCACACCAAGTTTGGACGAAATGGTACACGTTGCGAAAGAGATGGAACGGGACGGGTTTGATATTCCTCTTTTGATAGGCGGCGCTACTACGAGCCGTAAACATACAGCTATTAAGATTGAAAATAACTACTCCGGCGCTACCGTGCATGTGATAGATGCATCACGTGCTGCAGGAGTTGTCTCTTCACTGTTGAGTGAAGAGCAAAGGGACGAATTTATTGCTGATACTCGTGAGGATTTCAAAAAGATCAGAGAATCCCATGAAGCCAATCTGCAAAGGAAAGCTGTTATTACTTTAGATGAGGCTAGAGATCGGAAACCATTTATTGACTGGAAAACTTACGAATCGCCCAAACCAAATTTTCAAGGGATTAAGGTGTTTAATAATTATCCTCTGGATGAATTAGCTGACTACATTGACTGGTCGCCTTTTTTCCACACCTGGGAGATAAAAGGGAAATTTCCAACTATACTGGACAGTTCAAAATACGGTGAAGAGGCAAAAAAGTTGTATAATGATGGCCAAGAATTGCTGCAAAAGATTATTAAGAATAACCGGCTTATTGCTAAAGCAGTCGTTGGATTTTTCCCCGCATTCGCCGAAGATGAAACTGTAATTCTTGACAAAGTAGAATTTCACTTTCCACGGCAATTGGTTGACAAGGGTACCGCCAAGCCAAACTACTCCCTCGCTGATTTTATAGCTCCTAAAGATGATTGGCTGGGAATGTTTGCCGTGACCGCCGGTCATGGACTTGAAGAAATCGTTCAAGAGTTTGAAAGCGAACATGACGATTATAGTGCAATCATGGCAAAGGTGCTGGCAGATCGTTTGGCGGAAGCATTTACTGAACTGTTGCACGAAAGAGTGCGTCGAGAATTTTGGGGATACGCCCCTGATGAACAGATGGACAATGAGTCTCTTATCGGAGAAAAGTATCACGGGATTCGACCTGCACCGGGATATCCTGCCTGTCCTGATCATGCAGAAAAAGATGAGATTTGGAAACTCCTTAATGTAGAAGATAATACAGGCATAACATTGACAGAAACGAGAGCAATGTATCCTGCAGCTTCCATCTCCGGTTGGTATTTTTCTCATCCTGAGTCACGGTATTTTTCTGTAAGGACTACTGGATAAATTGAAGAACAAAGAAGATCAACCGCAATTCTGGGAGGGGAGATACCTCGACGATAACACTGTCTGGGATTTGAGTGGTCCAACGCCGATTTTTGAGCGTCTTGCCGATGAGCTTCCATGCGGGGAAATGTGTATACTCGGTTGTGGGAAAGGTCACGATGCCGTAATGTTTGCAAAGAAAGGGTTCAAAGTAACAGCAGTGGATTTTGCACCAAGCGCAGTTAACGTTGTAAATAAATTGGCAGAAGAGAGCGGAGTATCTGTCGAAGCACTTGAGGAAGACATTTTTAGCCTCCCTGATAACTATACAGGGGCATTTGATTATCTAATTGAACAGACATGTTTTTGTGCAATTAATCCATCTCGTAGGCAAGAATATGAACGAGTGGTACATGATATACTCAAACTAGGAGGACAAATCATCGGTTTATGGTTTCCGCTGGATAAGCCTATGGATGAAGAAGGTCCGTCTTGGGGGACTACATTAGAAGAAGTCAAGAATCTTTTTGCTGAGGAGTGGACGATTGAACGGGAAGAGTGGCCTGAACTTTCTATTAAACCTCGAAAAGGTCGGGAAAAACTGATTATCTTTGAAAAGAGAACTTGATTTCCACTGAAATATTACCGTTTGGCTTGGTAAGTTATCGGTCATGGAAAAAGAACTCAATATTGCGATTCAAGCTTCAAAAGAAGCCGGTGAAGTCATCATGGAATACTACAAAGCTGATTATGAAATCCGTGAAAAAGGTTACCACAATCCTGTCACTACCGCTGACCATGCAGCAGATTCACGACTAAAAGAGATTTTAATTGAGGCCAGACCTGAATTCGGTTGGCTCTCAGAAGAAACTGTGGATTCGCCGGATCGCCTTTCGAAAGAGCGGGTTTGGGTTGTAGATCCACTGGATGGAACCAAGGAATTTATCGAGGGTGTTCCTCAATTTGTCGTGAGCATAGCGATTGTTGAAAACGGGGAGCCAATCTTGGGTGTGTTATACAATCCCGTAACAAAAGATATCTTCACAGCCGCAAAAGGAGAAGGAGCATTCTTGAATGACGAACCTGTTCATTGCGTAACCAAGGACAGTATTGGCGACATGGTAATTCTGAATAGTCGCTCCGAAACACGACGGGGATTGTGGAAACCGTTTGCAGACACATTCGGAGAACTTCGTGCCATTGGCAGTGTGGCGTATAAACTCGGGCTAACAGCTGCTGGGAAAGCCGATATTTTTGCGTCTCTCCGCCCAAAAAATGAGTGGGATATTTGCGCAGGAAACTGCATTATTAACGAGGCAGGCGGTAAGCTGATCGATCTACATGGGAATATCAGGCGGTACAATCAAGAAAATACAATAATTGAGCCGGGCCTTATTGCGGGAGAAATTGGAGCGGTAGATAAAGTAATGAAAATTTTCAAGGATAGCTCATAATGTCTAAAAAACAGACCAACCCAGAAAACGCCATCCCTTGTCTAGACCACGGCTTCATCCGCCTAGTGGACAGCATGGGCGGAGATGACGCCATCGTACAGGCGGCTCGCGTAAGCTACGGTAAGGGGACAAGAAAAGTATCACAAGACCGCGGGCTCATCCGCTACCTCTTGCGGCACCGGCATACCACTCCATTTGAGATGGTGGAGTTCAAGTTCCATTGCAAAATGCCTATTTTTGTAGCGCGGCAGTGGGTGCGCCACCGGACGGCAAATATCAATGAATACAGCCTCCGCTATTCAGAGGCCCGGGATGAATTCTATATTCCTGACGAAAAGCATATTCTCTTTCAGAGCAAGCTCAACAAGCAGGGCCGCAGCGGTGAAGTTTCAGCAGATCTCAAGAAAAAAGTCCAGGATTATTTTCGAGAAATATCTGATAGATCCTATGCAGTTTATTCTGAGTTAAACGAAGCCGGCATCGCCCGGGAACTGGCACGGGCTGTCCTGCCAGTAAACATTTATACTGAGTGGTATTGGAAGAACGATCTCCACAACATCCTCCATTTCCTGAGCCTTCGGATGGATCCTCATGCGCAGTATGAAATTCGTATTTATGCGGAAGCTATGGCGAAAATTGTGAAGCAAATCGCTCCATTTGCCTATGAGGCGTTTCAGGATTATGTTGTAGGCGGCATGCGGTTTTCCAGCATTGAGCAAGCTCGGTTGACTGAACAACTTCCTGACGGTGTTATTAATGATCTTCTTGGAGATACGATCTACTCAATAGTGGCGACGCTTCAAAGGAACAAGCCGCGGGATGAAGACGAGCTCTTTCCACTATATCAGAAAAATGATGGGCAGGACAGCGAAGAGGATTTCATGTTAAAGTGGTCAGCTGGCGAGATAGAGACAGGTAATGTACGGGAGCTCCGCGAATTTAAGAGAAAACTCCTTAGCTTGAAGAATGGGAAAGAATGATGCGACTCAGGAGGGGCATCGCAAGCGCCTTCGTCAGAGATTCCTAAAATCCGGCCTGGAAGGATTCCACGATTACGAAATTGTGGAACTGCTGCTTACTCTCGGCACTCCTCGCCGCGACTGCAAGGGTTCTGCCAAAGAGGTGCTGAAGAAGTTCGGGTCTCTCCGCGGCGTGCTGGAAGCGCCAACAGAAGAGCTGGCTACTATCCATGGGATTGGCGCAAATAATGTAATTGGATTAAAGCTTTCTCAAGCTATCGCCCTCCGGTATCTCAGTGACAAAGTAGTGGGGCAGGACTTTCTTCGCTCATCTGAGGAAGTGGTGGATTATCTGCGTCTCAATCTGCGTGACAGAAGCAGGGAAGTATTTTTGGTGATATTCCTCAATGGGCGTAATCAGATAACTGCAATGGAAGAGATGTTCGAAGGCACCCTAACCACTTCCGCCGTCTATCCCCGGGAAGTGATTGACAGGACGCTAAAGAACAAAGCAGCGGCGCTAGTTCTCGTTCACAATCATCCGTCAGGAAATTCTCAACCATCGAAGGAAGATCTGGACATTACCAAACGGCTTAAAGATGCTGCCGCTTCCATTGATGTGTCTATTCATGATCATCTCATAATAGCCGGTGATGATTTTTATTCGTTTGCGGATCACGGTATACTCTAGTTCTAGCTGTGGCAAAACAGAATATAATCGAAAAAATCGCTCAAAGTTATGCTCTCGATTTAAAGCCGGGGCAGGAAATCCACAGCGGCGACACTGTTTTCATCCGGCCTGCGCACGTCATGACCCACGATAATACCGCCGCCGTGATGAGCAAATTTCAAGCCATCGGTGCAGGTAGAATGGCGAATCCCCGCCAGCCGGTTTTTACACTTGACCACAACTTACAAAACAAAAGTGATGAGAATCTGGCGAAGTATGCCCGTATCGAACAGTTTGCCGCTGAGATGGGAGCAGATTTTTATCCTGCCGGCCGCGGAATTGGACACCAGATCATGTGTGAGGAAGGATACGTATGGCCTGGGACGATGGTAGTGGCATCGGACAGCCACTCCAATATGTACGGCGGTCTTGGTTGTTTGGGAACTCCTGTAGTCAGGACTGATGCTGCGGCTATTTGGGCGACTGGACAAACATGGTGGCAGGTTCCGCCTGTGGCGCGAGTGGAACTTACCGGCAAGCTGCTCCCGGGAGTGACAGGAAAAGATGTGATAATCACGCTGTGCGGTCTGTTCAACAATGACGAAGTTTTGAATCATGCTATAGAATTCACAGGTGATGGGGTTACCGGACTGTCGGTAGATGAACGACTTACAATCGCCAACATGACAACGGAATGGGGTGCATTGGCAGGCGTTTTCCCGGTGGATACAGTAATATTGGAGTGGCTGTGGAAGCAGTCGGAATTTGTGAGCGAACGCGGCTTACCCGGTGTTCCGTCAGATGAGGACAGCAGCGGCAGTCATCCCAGGTTGAATAAAGAGCGTCTGCAGCAACTCGAAGAAAATAGTATCACTGCGGACGATGATGTTTTCTATACAGTTGACATTTCTCTCGATCTTGCCACTGTCCGTCCATTCTGTTCGGGTCCGGATAACTTAAAAATCATGACCGATGTATCTGTAATGGCAAAAGAAGAAATCGCGATTAATAAAGCTTATCTAATCTCGTGTGTGAACAGCCGGGTCAGCGATCTTTCTGCTGCAGCGGATGTTGTTCGCGGAAAGAAAGTAGCGCCCAATGTAGAATTTTATGCAGCGCCGGCATCCAGCGAAGTTCTGGCAGAGAGCGAGCGGCGAGGAGATTGGAAGACGCTGTTAGATGCAGGAGCTATTCCGCTTCCGCCGGGATGTGGGCCGTGCATTGGCCTTGGGATGGGTCTGCTGGAAGATGGCGAAGTGGGCATTTCAGCGACAAATCGCAACTTTAAAGGGCGGATGGGTTCCCCGGATGCGAAAGTTTATCTGGCATCGCCGGCGGTGGTAGCAGCATCAGCTGTAACGGGAAAAATATCGTCGCCGGCTGAGTACAACTCAGTGAATGCAGATGGAAATTATAAAGCGAACGAAGTGTCTAAGTCAGAATTGCCTGATATTGAGATCACTCCGGGCTTTCCGGAAAAGATGACAGGAGAGCTCATTTTCTGCCATCAGGATAATCTCAACACGGACGGCATCTACCCCGGGAAGTACACGTACATTGATGACTTTCCACCGGAAGAGATGGCAAAAGTGGTCATGGAAAATTACGATCCCTCCTTCGGTGAGCTAGTACAGAAAGGTGATATTCTGGTGGGTGGTTTTAACTTTGGTACAGGCAGCTCTCGGGAACAGGCAGCTACTGCGTTGAAATACCGAGGCATTCAGATGGTCATCGCCGGATCGTTCAGCCAGACCTACGCTCGTAATGCTCTTAACAACGGTTTTATAATCTTGGAATGTCCAGAGCTCATAGAGGCTCTTAAAAGAACCATTGACAGGAAAAAACTTTCTGTCCGGACTGAAATCCAAGCAACAATTGATTTTAAACAGTCGTTAGTCAAAACTGAAAAGGGAGAATTCAGGTTTTTGCCTGTTGGAGTTACTGCTCAGAAGATTTTGTTGGCAGATGGTCTGGAGAGTTGGGTGACTAAGCGGATAAAGATTTAAACTTCATTCAAAGGGTTTTAAAAGTTTAGATTCTGGATAATATTTTTTACAGTTAAAATAAAGGAAGACAATGGCTAAATACAAAATCGCATGGCTTCCGGGTGACGGAGTTGGAAATGAAGTGATGGAATGTACCCGCATTGTACTCGATCGTCTAGGATTTGATGCAGAGTACATACATGGAGACATCGGCTGGGAGTTCTGGAAGTCTGAAGGTGAAGCACTTCCGGAACGCACCAAGGAGATGATGAAGGAGACCGACTGCGCTCTTTTTGGAGCTATTACGTCCAAACCCAAGGAAGAAGCGGCTATGGAACTGACACCGGAACTACAAGACAAAGGGTTCGTCTATTTTTCCCCAATCGTGAAGCTTCGGCAGGAGTTCAACCTTCACACTAACTTGCGGCCCTGCAAAGCCTATTCAGGCAATCCGCTCAACTACAAGGATGAGATTGATATCGCAATTTTCCGCGAAAATACGGAAGGGATGTATGGCGGTGTGGAGTTCTTTCCGCTGCCGCAGGATGTCTTTGATGTCCTTGATACAAACCATCCCAAGATGAAGAAGTTTGCACATCATGGAGTGGAGAATATCGCCATGTCCACTCGTATTATGACTAAGCACGGTTGTGAAAATATCGTAAGACAGGCGTTCGAATATGCTAAGAAGTTCGGCAGGAAATCTGTGACAGTAGTGGATAAACCAAATGTTTTACGGGAGACAGGTGGACTTATGATTCGCACTGCCAGGAAAGTGGCCAAGAATTATCCCGGGATCGATCTATGGGAGACCAACATTGATGCTCAGTGCATGTGGCTCGTGAAGAATCCCGAAGATTACGAGGTTATTGTAGCTGAGAACATGTTTGGCGATATTCTATCTGATCTTGCTGCTCAACTTGTAGGCGGATTAGGATT